>Ga0208380_1000074_pt1 | contig 28821 bp, 18 predicted proteins | sample CryBogCBE27Jun07_FD_184570 | JGI IMG/M metagenome (GOLD analysis project Ga0208380, IMG submission 184570) | Freshwater microbial communities from Crystal Bog, Wisconsin, USA - CBE27Jun07 (SPAdes) | ecosystem: Environmental > Aquatic > Freshwater > Lake | place: Crystal Bog, Wisconsin, USA... | reverse complement strand
ACTCTTTGCACGTTCCTCTTCAGCCTTCTTAAGTTCGTCGGCGCTCTTACCAGTTAAGGCACTGAGCTCTTTCATATTAAACAGATACTCTTTAGCGCCAGCATTTAAGTCTTTATCTGTTTTATTGATGTCTATACCATAACGAGCCATCATTGCTACATAGTCGGATGTAGCACCTTGTAGGTCTTCGTAACTGCCATACATGGATAACAGTTTAGGATTTCCGTCGGCAATGATTTTGCCCATCTTAGTTATACGAGCAGCACCTTCTTCAGTGGTGCCACCTAACAAACTTAAATTCTGTATATTACTGGTGATAAATTTAGAATAAGCATCTAGACTCAGTCCGCCGTTCATTGCACTTTGGCGCATTTGCTCAACTGCACCACCAAATGTAATACCAACCTTGCTTAAGGCAGCATAAGTGTTTACATATTTTTGAGCATTTTCAACTTGAGCTTGTGTTACTGCTGTAGCAATATCAATTGCAGCACCAATGACTTTACTAGCGCCTTCGCTTAATCCACCAATGAATGGAATGCCAGTGGCGGCACCAGCAATAGCTTGACTAATAGCTTTAAATGCTGTGCCTACTAACTGTAGTGTTGGAATTACTGCTGTAAAGGCTTCGTTACTGTTATAAACACTCTGAGTAGCACTGACGTTTTGTTTTGCAAAACTTAATAAATCTTTAACAGCTTGTTGCCCGGCCTTTTTACGAGCTTCGTCTTGTTCTTTTTCAGCATCTAAACGTTTTTTTAATTCTTCAGATTGTTTTTCTTCAAGTTTAATCTGCTTGGCCATTTGTAAGGCCTGCTTGTCCGACATACCCAATGATGACTTAATAGACTCAATTAATTGTTTTTGGGCTTTTATTTGATTTAGTGCTTCGAGTGTTGCACTCTTAGACGCTGAAGAATTAGCTTTTAAAATGGCAGTTAAGGCATCCATAGTGATGCCAAATTTTTCCATTTGAGCTCGTAATTGCGGATCTAGGTCTTCCATATTTTAATCTACGCCGTTAATTTTTCAGATAAGTACATATATCAACTATTTATGGAGATTCAAAAATGGGCAATTTATCCAATAACCCCTTAGCTAAACACTTTAGACAACCAGTTTTATATTTAAAGTTACCTAGTAACGGACGTTGGTACGCTGAAGGTGCAGTTAATATACCTGTTACAGGTGAAGTTCCTATCTATGCTATGACTGCTAGAGACGAAATAACTATGAAAACACCAGATGCATTAATGAATGGCTCAAGTACTGTGCATGTCATTGAAAGTTGCTGTCCTGCTATTAAAGATGCGTGGAAGATGCCAACAGTTGACTTAGATCCAGTACTAATTGCTATTCGTTTAGCCACATACGGTAAAGAAATGGAATTTACTGCGGCATGCCCACATTGTGGCAGTAAAAATGAAAAAGCATTAGATTTATCTGTGCTACTAGACAAAATTACACTAGCCGATTGGTCTACTACTGTAAAAGTTAATAATTTAGAAATTTTGTTAAAGCCTCAAAGCTACGAAGATTTTAATAAAAATAATTTGATGAACTTTGAAGAGCAACGTATTATACAGTTAGTTCAGAATCAAGAACTTACTGATGAACAAAAGACAAAAGAATTTGATATATTATTTCAACGACTAATTGAAACAGGTATTAACCAAGTTGGTAAAAGTATTGCAGGCATTAAGACAGAAGATGGGCAAGTGGTCGAAGATCAAACATTTATCCGTGAATTCTTAGACAACTGCGATAAGTCAGTTTGGACAGCAATCAAAGATCAATTAGAAGCTATTCAATCAACTAATAACAAATACACAGAATTAACACTAGCTTGCGAAAATACCGAATGTAATAAAGAGTTTGTTACACCGTTTATATTTGAGCAATCAACTTTTTTCGCATAAGGCTTTTGACATTACCAAATGAGGAAATTGTCGAACTACTAGAAAGTCTCGACAAGGATGCAAAAGCCACGAAGAAAGACCTCCTAACAGCATGTTGGTTCATGCGTGGTAGTATCTCTTACGATGACGCCATGATGCTTAGTTATGAAGATAGAAAATTAATTAGTGCAATTATTGAATCTAATTTAGATACTACTAAAGAATCAGGATTGCCATTCTTTTAAGATCTACTTCGCAGATCTATTAACTTCGCTTTGCTCGTTAATGTTTTTTTCTTTTAAACACTATATAAGAACTATTGCTGTTTTTAAGTATTATCCAGATTAATTGGTCACACTTTGCCCGCACAGGGCAAAGTTAAGATCTGTAGCATTATCCGAGTAGCACAGTCACTTAGCGTTACAACAAATTACAGAGGCGGTTGTCCGGTACCTCGAGTTGCGTCTTTTTACAACGGCGGATTAATACATATACGCTAACATACATATTAACCGTGTGCTATCACTAGCACGTCTTTTTAGCCTTATCTAGTTCTTCAAACAATCAAACCGCGGCGATTAGCGATCTTCGTCCTGTTAAGGATAGTGATTGAGCACTTGCTACAGCGGCAAGATTTCCGTCCCTCTTATTATCGAGTTGTCATAGGCACACGTGTTTGGCCTGTGCGAGCCTGTTACTGTTAATGGGTTTTAAAGCAGTTAGACTTTTTGTCTGAAGAACTAAATCTTGTTGATAATATGTGAGCCATGTACACGGACTTGTATGTGTCCGTTATAATAATCTGTTGTTTCTAGTACCCGGCGAGCAAATTGTTCTCTCGCCTCAATGTAACTGCATTCTGCTTTACTTTTGCAGTAGTATAGTATTTCTCTACTGAAATTGTCAACGCCTAATTCTGCCACATCCTTGGATAGTTCTGGACTAGACCCATAATAGGTTTGCCAATCACTATCGATTGTACCTCGTATCTTCTTACGTTTCTTCTTACCGTTTTTGAGTTTAACCATACGATAAGTGGTTTTTTTAAACTTTGCTAATTTTTTGCCAATATATTTCCTGCCGGTTAAGTTATTTGTTATCAAATAAACAAAACCAACACAATCTTCGGGTAGAACTTCTACTTGAGTGTTTTCGAAAAGCCATGACATGCATAGTAGTTATCACTCTACCTTAAATTTCAAAATATTTCTTGAGATTTGGATCATCTAACCATCCCCAAGCCGTTAATTTGCGGTATAGCTCTGCTGTTAACACAGGATCAGCTGGTTGCTGTAAGCAATTTATAATAGCACGTATTTCGCTATCAATGTGTTCTCTAAATCTATTTGGATCTCTAGGATCACTTGTACCCGGTAAAGGCTCACTGTATTCCCACTGACCGTATTGATCTAACAATCGCTGTTTAACCAAGTCCGGCAAGTTGCGTATTTGCTGATATTCTGGAAAGGTAAGCATATTAGTTACAACATCTAATCGGCGACTGATGCACCAATGATATAGTTCATCAAGCGTGTGTACACTCAATGCACTAGGTACAGCCCTTAACGTAACATAAACATGTGCCTCGCGGCGGTATTTTAAGTAGATATCTATGTTATCTAGTACTGTTTCTGTAGTAGAACCATCACGGATAGCATTGTTCAACGCACCGGCAGCCTCTATGCTAATGCCAATGTCCACATGCCTAAATACATTTAACTTTTTAATCAACGGTATATTAACCATAGTGCCGTTTGTAGTAAACCCTAAATAGATATCTGTTTTACCTGCAGAAATTAATCTATCAATTAAATCTTCAAATTTAGGATTCATTAGCGGCTCGCCACCAATAATATGTACAAAACGTAGATTATCTGTTGAACAAATATAATCCACTACATGATTCCACGAAGATTCGTTAGTAGTCCAGTTCATACGAGCCGGGCCTGTGTATGACCCATCTTGAATCATTTGTACCGCTAATCGACTGCTAGCAGTTGGCCCACACATCTTGCAAGCAAGATTACATTCATTTCCTAAACTGATATGATAACTGTAAGGGCGTAAATTATCAGTGCTACCATCGGCCCGACTAAACTCAAACATATTAAAGTCTGGGCTAGTCGGATAATCTTTGTAAAATGTTAAGTCACTGATACTGCTTTTTAAATTTTCTTTAACACGTTTGCTACTTGATCCGCTAGCATCCTCGGCATAGCACATGCCACATAGTGGTTCTTCTACACCCTCTAACTTATTTTTTCTAGCACGACGCTGATGTTCACTATTGATCCATTCCGGGATAGTCATCTGATGCACATTATTGGTTATACCTGCTGGCGTATTACTTATAGTATTAGGTTGTGCGCCACAAGAGTGATAAGTTCCATCGGCATTGATGTGAACTTCTACCCAGGGTATGTTACAGAATATATCTTTATTGAGCATTTTTACATTTCAGTTGGCAAATATCTAGTGGCGCTATTTCAAAACGTGTATATAGTTCTTCCCATAGTGGATCTGCTAGTATTTCTTTTAGTGTTCGTGTTTTAATATTAATTTGATCTCGATACTTGTCTACAAAGTCGTTATACAGATAGCCCGAGTTAAACCAAGGACAAGGAAATACTAATCCGTCTACATTGATAAACATTTCTTTGTCACCGTTTATACAACGTGCCCAGGGATGCCGTTCTCTACGGTCCCATCGATGCAACGGTAACGAGACTCCTCTAGTGCCTAGGCTATGTCGATCGACTACATACTTACCAGCGTGTTGTACATACTGTGCGCTGGGCTTAAGTGGATCGGTTCCGTCTAATAAATAGGCACCATCAAATTTGGTACTGTGTACACGATGGAATGTATCAAAACCCAACTCTGCGGCTAGATCTTGTATGTGTTGCATTTCAAGTTCGTTAAAACTAAAATAGATAGCTGACCAATTCATTATACAATTACTATTAGCACGTAAGGTTTTAGCACCTGCAATGATACTCGCAAAGTCGCTATTAACTCTATACTGTTCATTTGATGCTTGATCCCAGCCGTCTACGCTAAAAGTCACAGTATCGTGGTTGTTTAATAACTCGCCTAGTTTGGTCCACCACGCAGCATCTTTGTAACTACCGTTAGTAACAATAACTAAACGAGTATCAAATCTACTCTGTTTAATGTATTCCACAATAGGCAGAAAGTCTCGGGCATATATAGGATCACCTATATCGCCACAGAATGTTATTTCGTCTATCTCACTTAATAAGTCTGCGGTAAATGCACGTTGAAACTCTAATAAGCTGATTTCTCGATTCAACGCTTCAGGTTTTAATTCTGTGCGAGGACACCGTGGACATTTAAGAGTACACTTACTGCTTATTTCAATGTGTATACGTCGGTAATTAAGTAATATCGACGTCGGTGTTGTAGGTTGTAAATCCATTTTCCTTAACTACTGTTAGAATGTTATTAACACGTCCGGCTAATTCGTCTTTGTGTGATACTAACCATACACTACGATCACCTTCACGTGCCATTTTCTTTAAGATTGCTAGACTATTTTCAACACCCGAGCTATCCATACCTGTATCAATAACTTCGTCGATGAATAATAAATTAATCTTATTATATAAGTTTTCCCATACATCACGGAAAGCCCACGATAATGAAAGTATCAAACGATTGCGTTCTCCGCGACTTAAATTATCAAAGTCCAGTTCACGACCTAGTTCTTCAATGCTTACGCTTAGGTCGTTATTAAACTTGACTGTATGCGGTAAACCAATGCGATCTAGATACTGTCCTAAACGAGCATTTAGATAACTTAAATTTTGATCAATAATACGTTTACGTATAAATGAATCTTTATTAGTAAGCAGTTTAAGTAAAAACTCTTGATGTTCTTTAACACGATTGAGCTCATTCATAACACCGTAGTCGATTTCTTCTACCGCAGTTGTTTGCATTTCAGCAATTTGATCAGTGTAGGGATCAATTTCAGCTAGTTTAGTTTCTAGTTGTTTGATCAAACTGTCAACTGTAGCTTGATGATGAATAGCATCCGACTCTCGATCATAAAACGTTTCAGGACGTGGACCTAACTTGCCCAACCCATTGTGAGCAGACTGTAGTTCAGCCAATGTGGCAGTAAGTGTTTGCGCCGACTCTGTTGCTCCTGCCAAATCTCTCTGCTTCTGTCCCAGAACTTGTTGGTGCTTCTCGTCATAGAACTCTTGACCGCAGGTATGGCACGTATGATTCTCCAGCGAAACAAGTTCTGCTGATATCTTGCTAATAGTTTTTTCTTCCCTACCAAGGTCCAGCTTTGTCCGACTAATCGCCGACGATAGTTCATTGATATCCTTGCGAGTTTGATCCCACGTCTTGAACGCTTGGTGTGCCTGAATCTCGGCCTGGATGTCAATTTTCTGTAACTCCTCAATTCCGACCTGTAACTTTTGCGTCTCTTCTTCATGTTTAGATATCCATAGTCCCTGCCGGCGCTTCAGACTTTCAATTTGTTCTTCAATACGCCTGTTAGCATCGCTGACTGCTTTGATGCGAAACTCTTCTTGAGTAATAGCATCTTTAGTAGCTTTATTTTGTTCTTTTAATCGATCAGCCTTTTCACTTAACAATGTAATACCAAGTAACTGCTCAATTATAGTACGTTGATCATTGGCTTTAAGTGCTAAAAATGGTTCAGTGTATGTATTAAGAGCAACAATATGCTTGAACATATCGTGACTCATATTTAACAAGCGTTCAATTTCAGCCTGTGTTTCTCTGCTATCGCCTTGACTTTCATCAGTAATGTCTTGTTCTTGATCACCAATATAAAATGCCATGGTATTTGGTTTGCGACCACGTTCAATTTTATAACTAGTACCATCGCATTCAAACTCAACAGTGACTAACATATTTTTACCGTTGGTTTTGTTAATTAAGTTATCTTTCTTAATGTTTGTCAGCGCATTGCCAAACAAACTATAACTTAATGCATTAATGATAGTGGTTTTACCTGTACCATTTCTAGCACCGGTATCGTCGCCACCTAAATCCAAATTCTCGCCTAAGACCAGTGTCAAGTCCTTGCGATCGAAATCGATGGCCTGTGTGGCATTACCCACACTCATAAAGTTTTTTACCGTTAGATTTTTAAGTTTGAACATTTAGTCAAGTATAGATGAAAGTTGTTGTAAGGTCAATTGAGTTTTATATCGTATTTTTTAATCAAAATTTGAAATCGTTGAATATCCAACTTAGTCTGATTATTGAAATCTGACAATGAACCAGTATATGGTTGATAGCTAACATTGGTAATTGCATTGGTCATAGCTGTACTGTGTATAACATCATTTAAGTCTTGTATTAGCTGAGTTTGATTGCCAGCACTTAAATTTCTGCTGGCATAAAAGGCTAGCCAGCCCACATTAGTTACGTCAATGCCCGCCAATTCTTTAATAGTTGGTACCTTAGGGTAGTCTGGATTTCTCTGCTTACCAGTAGTTGCAATATATCGCAATCGACCTTTTTCTTCTAATCCACGAGTGCTAGCCACTGTGCCAAATCCGTAGGTAATAGTTTGATTAGCAACTTCAACAAACCATTGATTATATTCTTTATAAGGAATTGCTGTACCTGGAGTTTTTGTAATGTGTTGAGCAAGCTCTAGTCCGGCCAAGTGGCTACTGGAACCTAAAGCCTGTGTACCAAATATAGGTCGACGAACAATCTGTTCTTGCAAATCTTTATAGTTAGCAGTTGCTGAACTAGTAAACAGCATTAAGTCATTCTTAAAGAATGGCGCTACAGGCATGGTAATATTATGAAATGGAGTTTCCTGGTAGAGTATTGGAAAAGAAACTATATTTTCTGATGTAGCAAGATATAGGGTTAAGCCAGGATTGTTTACTTCGTTTACAAAAGCATCCATAGCAATAAGACCATTGGCACCGGGACGATTCTCGATGACGACTGGTTGATTCCATCGAGCAGTCAGTTGTTCTGCCAAGTGTCTAGCCATAACATCGGGACCTGAACCAGCTGGCAACGGTACAATAATAGTAACAGGCCCATTGGGGAATGTAGCGGCAAATGCTGTGTTGATGCAGAGTAATACGGCTAATAAGTATTTCATTTTAATCCTAATTGAGTTCTACAGTAATCTCTAATCTTACTGTTGTCTATTTTTCTACTGTTAAAAAATTCTTCATATTTTTGATTTCTAATAACGTAACTGATACGTACATTTTTATATTTTTGTTTAAAATAGTCGTTGACCATTTGTTCTGCAACAGGATCTTCTTCCCATATAGCAAGATAAATTTTTTGCATTTCTAAATCAACTGCAATAGTAGCTTTAGAATAAAATGCTGTACGTACAGCCTGCTCTATTTCGTCAAGCCCAACCCACTCGTCTTGTATTTTATATGCATCGGCACGACCTTTAAAATAGTAGTTGCCGTTGACGATGTCAAATTGATCATTGCTAGTCATCCAGTCTTGTTCTAACACGTCGGACTTGACCCATAGAACACCGTTGCGTATTTCAAATTGCCAAAAGTCATCAACTTTGGGACCATAGTTACTTGTACTATAATCAGTCAAGTCTGTATCGGGAGTTTCTGTTTTTAATAAGAATCCTGCGCCAATTGCAGTATCACCAAATGTACTTTTAACTTCGGCAATATTTTTATCACGCATTAATCGTATAACTTCGGGAGTAATTTGATACAATGTTAATATTTTTAACGGGTGATCTAATCTAACAGTTTGTTTTAAAAAATCTAATAGTAATTTTGATGTATAAAGTAATGCACGATTAATTTTTTTATCGCTGATAAATTTAGTTACACCTGCTAGATCGTTTGGATTAGCAGAATAGTGTACATTGGACATCATAAATCCTGGAAGAAAATGTAAACATAAACCGTGTCCGTGATTCAAATTGGTTAAATGTAGAATATTATCTTCTGGCGCAAATTTAAACATACGACCAATGCGTTGACCCATTAAGTAAATCTTTTTATGCGTATTGGTGATACGTTTGGGTTTGCCTGTAGTGCCACTACTGGGATATTCTACAACTATATCGTCGGGACCGCAGTCGATACGTTCGCTTATTTCTTTATATCTGGTGCCATCTTTTATACTGTAGTTTTGAAAATCATTGAGTGTAATGACATTACGACTAAAACGACGATTTCTTTCTTGATCCCAGTGTGTATTTTCTGTAGGATCTGCTGAATCAAGATATACAATGTAGTTAATTTTGCCAAACATTGTTACTTTATAGTTAGACAAATCAGATTCGTTATAGCAGTGAGGCCAATCAAGTATTAATACTAGGCCCAGTTCCATGGCAGCAAATATAGCACCGTAATAATTATATCCAGGGCTACCAACAATAAATGCACGTTCTCCAGCTTTTACATTGTACTGTTCTACAAAAAACATTTTCCAAAAATTGATCATCCCGCAAAATTCTTCATAATTGATAGACTGAACAATATCAAAGTTGTCAGTGCGGTGCAATACAATGTTAGGATTAATGCAAGCCCTGGTGATTAACATTATAAATTTCTATAGATGTCCAGCAATAAATTTGGATCATAGTGTTCGCTGGCAATACTGGTCAATTGATTGGTTACAATTTGATCTACGCTTTCAAAGTTTACGTTGCCTTGTATTTCGTATTCGGTAATGTCAGTGGACTTCTGTGGAATAAGTGTAATTTCACGCAGTTTATAAGTGTCAGCAAATGTTTCTTTGATAAACGTAGCTTCTTCGTAACTGATATCAATGTCCAAATTAACACGTACATGCATACCTGGCATTAATAGTTCTTCTGGACGCTTTAGTGTATCACTTAGTCTATACACACGATAACGTGGCTGATCGGGCCAGGCATGAAATTCAGGCTCTTTACCCCACTCTAAGATCATCATACCACGTGCATCATCGGCAGCGTCAGCATAGTTATGTGGAAAGCAGTTGCCAATATACCAGATGTTTTTGCTGTTCTGGCGTTTATGGAAATGGCCGGAGAATACAGTTTCAAAGTTTTTAAATGCGTCGGCTTTGATTTCTCCATGATCCGGCATCTGTACCATGGCATTCATAAAGAAGTGTGGCAACTCGAAGTGCCCAAACATGTACTTGCCTTTTAGTTTCGGGACTCGCTTATAGTCATCACCAACGAGCCAAGGAGCAATAGTAACATCACCCACAGTAGTCCAATCGTTACAAATGTGAATGTTACTGAGATGTTTGGCCCACTCCACAGATTGTACATCACGTTTATCACGATAATACAAATCATGGTTGCCCGGAATAAAGTATGTTTGACTAAAGTTTTCATTTAAATGCTCCAGCGCCCTTAGGCTGTATTGTAGTGTTACAATATTAATTGACGCACGATTATTATGCCAGTCACCAAGAAAGAGTGCGGTGTCGCACCCTTCCTCTCGGGCTTTAGCAGTTGCCCATTTAACAAAGTTAAGACAATCTTCGTTATGGATCGTGCTATTAGATTTTAATCCAAAGTGGATATCAGTAAAGACAGCGGCTTTTTTAAATAGATTAGTCATAACTGCTACTATACACGATTATTTTGGTAATTGCAACAACAAGTTTAGTCGATTATACTACGAGCGTGTGCTAGTTCGGGTATATAGTCTTCTAATCGGCTACCACGAGCATTGTCCAATATGTCATTGAACTCATAAAAATCTCTTAGCAGTTCTTTGTCAACAGTATAATTAGGATTGGAATAGTGGCTGTGTATAAGATCTACTAGACTCTTAATAGATCTGCCATTGGCATAGTACACTTTGGTTTGTTTGCAACGTTCCATTGACTCTACAACCAAATCGGGTCTTGGATGATTGTATGGTAAGAATATTCTGTTTTGTCCTTCGGCTGGTTGTACTAATAGACCTGCGTTTGGATATTCACGATCATAAAATTCAAATATTTCATGTATGCGAGTTACGTTCCACATTGAAAATACCGTTTGCAATGATATAATATGTCCACGATCTCGTAAACGTCGACAGTTATCGACCATAGTGTCAAAATCTGACAACCAGCGTACATAGTCGTTTACCCTTTGGTACCCGTCGTAACTGACAGATAAGGTAACTTTACTAAAGCTATCTAATAGGTTAACTAATTTATCGCTAAACTTCATAGCATTAGTGCCAATGTTTAATTCAAAATCAGTATGACCGGTTGCAATGCATTTTTCTAGAAAACTATAAAACTCTGGCATTATTGTAGGTTCGCCACCACCCCAGTAGATACGCTGTGCTGATGAAAAGTTGATTTTATCAAAATCTGGAGTACTGGTAAATTTTCTTGGCAACAATGGAATACCTACAGCTTTCCATTCTTTTTCAATTAAATGACTGTGTGCATCGTCGCACATACGACACATGATATTACACTTGTTACTTGGGCGGAACTCATATAACAGTGGATTTTCTATTTTTTCTAATTCATCAACAGAATCAACAGACAGTCTCTGTAGCCATTCAAGTGTTTCAAATTGTCTAGCACTTTCTGTTAGTCCTTCGTTTTGTTCTCTAGCATAACAGTCACCGCAACGGTCTGGCATCAGTGTGCCGGCAATCATGTTGTTTCTTACTTCGTTATAGTTTGGATCGTTTTTCCAATCTGTCATTTCGTTTAATCGAGTCAGCGGCTTGTAACTTTTACTACAGGCAGTAGTAATGCCAAAATCGTTTACTACGCCAATAAACGGCCAGATGCAAAAACTTCTATTTTCTTTAAGGAAATTGCGCCAGTGCAATAGTCTTTTTGCTGACTTGTTATCTCTGTATACAGTATTGACTCCCAGCTCTTCTAAGTCCTGCATTAGTCGTAAAGTAGTTACTAGACTTTTAAAATGCGGGTAGTCTTCGATGTCTTGATCTAGCATTTCAATTTGATCAAAATGTTTAGAAAGGCAAACAATGTCGCCAGGACTTAAATCAGCAGTTGACGTATGATAGTAGCCCACGTTAACAGGAACAAACTCTGCAGATTCAACGAGCCCGTAATTAACTGTGCCCGAGCTGTTGGCCAAGGCACCGGTTAATTCGTCTGTTTGTAGAGTTTCACTACCTAAGATTAATATCTTTTGATTAAAGGTCATTAGTCATCATAACCGCCGTCGCTGCCACCACTAGTTGCTGATATTTTCATACCTTGACGTGTGTAACTTGGGGTTAAATTATTCATTTCAAGAATGTCGTCACGTAAATTTTGATTACGCTTTTCTATATTTAACACTCGAGTGAATGAATTGGTAATTGCTGCCGTATAATACGCAAAAGGGTTTTGACTTTTAAATTCGTCAAACTGTAGACCAATTTGACTTAACTGTAACAATGCTTGACTACGCATTTCGTCGTTATATGTATAACCACGCCAGTTAGAGCGTGTAGCATAACGTTCACACAGTTTGATAAACATGTGAGCTAACTTGGGAGTCATCTTGCCGTGATCCTTACTAAAGGTTCCGGTCTTTAAATTGCCCTTCCAATGGCTACGTCCTACCAATATAGGTTCGCCAGCTTTGTCGACTTTGTAGTGTTCAAATGGCGGAAAGTTTACTTTAACGTACTTGGTATTGCCGGCAATGTCTAGTTCGTCATCGTCGTATTCACTACGTGCTGGACCATCGTCTTCTAATTCCAATGCCTTGACAGCGGCCTTACGGCTTTTAACGTCGTCAACTGGAATATGATCCCATGTCATCACACGAAATACAACATCGGTGTCTAAGACATCTTTGAGTTTAATTTCAAACTCGTCTAATTTTCTTTTAGTTCCATCAGCAGTAGCAACTTCGTGTGCTAGTTTTTGTAGTCTAACAGCGCGATCTTTACGTGCTTGCATGATATTCTTTTTGTTGATCTTTTTTACGTCTGGGACAATCATATCGTAATCAGCTACATCTGGTGTTTCGTAGAAGCAATAGCTGTTTTTACTTTTATGAATTTCTTTGAGAATATCTTTATTATTGAGATAATTATTGCGGGCCATCCTTTGTTTCCTTTAAAGTTAGCACATACTAACATATTTAAGTTACCCTGGTCAACCTTTTTATTAAATTAACATTATATTAGCCGTTTATACAAGTTAATAAATACTGTATAACATAGGATTTATATGCCAGTTTTACCTAATGCAGTATTGCCAGGACCATCCGGATCAAGCACTCAGAGCTTTGGATCCCAGTTGGGCACAGCTATAAATTCCACACTACTTGGGTCAGTTGGTGTAACCCAAAGTCAAACGGGCGGACGTCAAAACGTCAATGGTATGTTTCAGTACAGTATGGCACCAGGCGCACCTGCACCAGTACCAATTTTCCCCCAGGCCAGCAAAGACTGGCGTGTACGTATTAACCTAGCACCAAATAGCAATTATTTTTACAATGATCCGGGCAATATGTTGTTAAGCCCGTTGACAAATTTGGGTACCAATCCCAATAGCTTTGCTGGCGCCATCGGTAGTTTGTTTAATAACGGTATTGACCAAAGCGGTGCCAGTCGTATTGGTGTAGTATTCCCTTATACTCCACAGGTACAGGTTACACATACTGCAAACTATACTGGACAAAAATTAACACATAATAACTATACACAGTACTACTATGATAATTCAGAAGTACAAGCAATTACTGTAACTGGCGAATTTACTGTACAAAATATTAACGAAGGTCAATACTTACTGGCAACCATTTATTTCTTTAGAGCAATTACAAAAATGTTCTTTGGACAAGATGGTTCGATGGCCGGTAACCCACCTCCGTTGGTTTACCTAAATGGTTATGGTAAGTACTATTTCCCAAATGTACCTTGCTTGGTAACTAGCTTTAGTCATACTATGCCATCGGATGTTGACTACATGGACGTACCTGAACCGGCAGTTACTTTACAGAACCCTGGACTAAACCCTCAATTTAATAATCCATTGTTAAGTAGTACACGCTTGCCAACTACTAGTTCAATTACTGTGGTACTACAACCAGTTTACAGTCGTTATGCACAGAGTCAAGTGTTTAGCCTTAATAATTTTGCTGCCGGCGCATTAATTAACAATGCACCTAGTGGTCAACCAGCTACAGCATTTGGCGCAACAAATGGAAGAACCACAGGCGGATTTATCTAATGGCAACTTATTCAAAGACTAGCCCTTACTATGGCACTCCAATGTTTGGACCATTCCTGGATACATGGAAAGCCAAGACTATTGCACCAGCAATTGATGATGCACACTATCAAATCGACCCAGTGTATAATCTACGTCCAGATATACTAGCATACGATCTTTATAAAGACAGTAATTTATGGTGGGTGTTTTCTGTACGTAATCCGGACGTACTTAAAGATCCACTGTTTGGATTTCGCACTGGTGTAATTATCTACGTACCTACCTTAGCTACTATTAAATCAGCTATAGGAATCTAACCAATGCCAACTCAAATATTTGATGACGGTTCAACATTAACCACCAACGCCGATGGATCAGTCAGTTCAACTCCATCAACAGATTCTGTTGGTGCAGTTACAGTAACAGCATCTTCATCTACTACTAAAAAACCTGCTGTTACAGCTCTTATCCCAAATCCAATGCATCAGTTTGCCAGCTGGAGTTATAGTTGGAGTCTATGGTGGCTTGATGTCAATGACTACAATGCCTTAGTTGACGCCGGCGATGTTGATGCTGCTATGGCATGGAATCCAGGTCCAACTAGTTACGTAGTAGCTGAAGACAGTGGACTTTATCCGGATCGTCGCTTACCGGCAAGTGCAGGATTAAACTATAATATACAAGACGTACAACTCAGTACAACATTTGGTCTAAACAAAACTACAGAGCACAGTAACTTACTGTCTGGGTCAATGACTATATTAGAACCATACGGTGTAACATTCATTGATAACCTAGTGGCTGCAAGTTTTGACGGTACAAAGTACAATAACTATACACAGCAACCTTATTTGCTACAGTTAGATTTCCATGGCTATGATGACAAAGGAAATCAACTAGAAAATTCTGCTACCAGCGTTTATAGAAAACGTTTTCCTATTACATTTCTTGCAGTTAAAATTAATATTAGTAACAGAGGTGCTGAATATAAAATTACCTTTGCTCCAGCAGGACACGTAGCACACCATGAAGAAAATGCCAAGACTCCAAAGATATTTCAAATTACTGCCGGTACAGTAGATGAATTCTTCAATGGTCCAACCGGATTAGTAAAACAATTTAACGAATACTACACTACTGAAATTACTCGAGGTAACGCTGGCTACGGTGACTCAATTGCATTTGATATTGATCCTGATATTTTAAAAAGTTCTATTGTTAACGAAAACGAAACTTCATTGGCCAAAGCAGATCCAAATACCGCAGACATAACATTAAGTAAAAATACCTGGAATATTCATGCAGGCACTTCTATTGTTAAAATCATTACAAAAGTGATAGCACAGTCGAGTTGGTTAATCAATGATCAGCTAGGACAAGAAACTGGCAAAGGTGCACCGGACGAAACAGTTATTACTAATCTTGTTAAAACAGTAGTACAGACAAAATACCAAGGGGTTGATAAATCTGGAACACCAGTTAATAACACTGGCGTAGACAGTTTAAGAAATTCCTATCCTAAGGCATTTACCTACAAGATTCATCAGTACCCAAGTTGGAAAGGCGCACACCCTGCACAGCCAGCTATGCCAGACAGTACACCCTATACAATTAAAAGTTATAACTATCTGTACACCGGGCAAAACATTGACATCGTTGATTTAAAATTACAATTTGATACAACATTTTATACATCAGTTCTGTCTTATAATAGACAAATTGCAGCAGCCCAAACTACAGCTCAAAGCGGCGGAGACTATGCATTGAGCCTTGGGTCAGCAATCAATTTAATACCGTCAAGTATTGGTCTTGGAGTTCCAGCATTACTTGGCATTGGAACAGCTACACCATACAGAGTAAAGAACATAGTTAACGATCCGCGAACAACAACATCATTAACATCTCGTGCTGCAGGCATTGTTGGCGCCGATGTACTAAAATCAAATTTTAGTAATCTCAATGGTGATATGCTCAAAGTAGACTTAACCATTGTTGGCGATCCTACCTTGTTAAAGCAAGACGATTGGGCCTATGTTCCTAGTCCAACAAAGTCGTCAATTTTTAACAGTTGGGACAGTATGGGTCAAGATCTATTTGCAAGAAAATACGGACATGTCAGAACAGACGCCGGGGAACTTATTGTTGCACTAACTATTAATACACCATTGGATATAGATACAGACTATACCAACAATGGACTAATGGCTCCGCAACCTTGGAGTAAACAAAGTTTATTCAGCGGACAGTATACAATATTAAAAGTTGACAGTAGATTTGCTGGTGGTAAATTTGAACAAACATTACATTTAGCTAGATATATCAATTCAGATTTTTCTTCTAAATTTAGTCAAACAACTAATACTGGCAGAGTATCGATTATTGATCCTGCAACAGGAAAGCCCGTGGGTGTGGGATCAGCTGTAAGTACTAGTCAAGCTAATCAAACAACTAGCGTACCAACTAATTCAAACGGTGCACCATCGGGGCCAGATTTATCAGCACCATATGGTGGATATAACAGCGACAGAGAACAAAGTGGAACATAATCAAAATGGGTGATAGTAACAATAACCTTTATAATCGAGCCGGTGCTGCTAGTACTGCAACTGCCACTGGAAAAAATTCAGGTACAAAAATTGATCCTGGTCCTTATGAAGCCATAGTGCAAGGGCACGTTGAGGGCAGTCGCATGGGACAGTTAAAAGTTACCATACCAGACTGGACTGGCGTAGTAAACCCAACGACCGATGGAACTGGATTAGATTCAAATCAAATAACAGTAAGTTATGCAAGTCCTTTTTACGGAACTACATTTGGCACAGACAGTCAACAGTTGCCAGACAGTCCAGCAACCAGCGGCCAAAGTTACGGCATGTGGATGGTACCGCCCGACATTGGTTGTAAAGTATTAGTTACCTTTGTTGCTGGCGACTTAGATCGTGGTTACTGGTTTGCCTGCGTATACGACACACCAAGTCATCACATGGTACCGGGCATAGCTAGAGACATTGGTGGATCTGCCAATACAAAAGATCCAAGTGATACACTAGATCAGTATTTGTCTAGTGATAGTGTATTACCAGTAACTGAATATAATACAAGTACTAAAAGTAGCCCCACAGCGTTTAACAGTGATGGATTAACTGCAACACCACGTAACCCACACGAAATACAAACAATGACTTTGGTTGCTCAAGGACTCGATAGAGATAAAATACGTGGCGCTATCAGTTCAAGTAGCCTACGCGAAAGTCCAAGTAATGTATACGGAATTAGTACCCCGGGTCGTCGAGCAACTAACTCAGATCAAGTTGCCGGGCAACCACAGACTGTAATTTATCGTAAAGGTGGACATCAGTTTGTTATGGATGATGGCGATAAAGATGGTAACGATCAGTTAATGAGATTGCGTACTAGCGGTGGACATCAAATCCTAATGAACGATACAGAAAAGGTTCTATATATTGCATCAGCAACAGGACAACAATGGATAGAGTTTAGTCCCAATGGAAGTATTAACGTATATGGTGCTGCTGGATTTAATATGCGAACCGAAGGCCCAATGAATTTCCACAGTGATGCTGCAATTAATTTTTGCACACCATCATTTAATGTTGATGCAATACCATCAAGTAAGGGCATGAGCTTACCTAGTATTAATTTAAAATCTGCTGGTAGTTTTTCAGCTAGTGCAGTAATGAAAGCCAGTATGACTGGCGATGTAAGTGCAAGTATAAGCGCCGTTGGTAAAGTCAGTATAAATGCTGGTGCAGCAATGACTATTGGTGCATTGGGCGCACTTACTGTATCTTCTGGGGCAACAACAAAGATTTCCGGTATGGGTGCAGTCAGCATCGATGGCACACTACTTAATTTAAATTGCACAGGTCCAGTGCCTCCTCTTCCAGGAATACCTACTCTACCACCAATACCAAAATCATTGCCAGATTCGATCTTCACTGGCTCTGGTTGGTCACCTAGCGGATCAGTATTAACTACACTAAAAGTTGTACCAACACACGAACCATGGGAGAGACCTGCTCCTGTTAAGGCATCATAATGGACAGCGGATTTAGAAATGCCATCGGCAAAGCAGTTGCTAAACCTTTACCAATTAGTTGGCTAGGTCGTGCCGACGCACCATTAAGTCCAACAGTTCTAACTATTCCTCAATTGACTGCTACAAATATTAAAAATTTACAAGCACAGATTGGTTATGACCTAAGTCAATGGGACTATTCTTTAATTGGCACCGATAATCAATTGGGCAGATATCAGTTTAGTACTAAAATGTTGGAAACATACGGACTACTAGCCCCAGGCTCAAACCTACACTATGGTACAGATTGCGTAAACTACTCTACCTGCTGGCGCCCAATTACCATAAGAAAAAATTCAAATTCTTATGCAGACTACAATTACAATATTACAAGTTTAAATGGATTTCTAACCAGCATAGCAAGCCAAGAGCATTTGGCTTATCAGTTAATACTAGATATCTATACTGGTTTAATTGCCAACTACGGCATTGTTTCAACAGATACCGCTGACATAGTTGCTGGTATGATTTATGTTGGTTGGACACTGGGAGTTGCAGATGCTTATTCGTGGCGATATTCTGCACTAGGCGATGGTATTAACTCCTTCAATAGCGGACGTTACGCAGTCACAGTTTTAGGTTAATAAATACATTTATGGCTATTATATATCGCGGATTCAGTACAAAACAACGTGCTAAAAATTTTACACTAACTGATTACGAGTTGGCTAAACAAGACTTGATCAATTATTTTAGCATACGCAAAGGTCAAAAACTAATGCAACCAAACTTTGGTACTGTTATTTGGGATATGTTATTCGAACCCCTAGATGAAACTACTCAACAGTTAATTACCAACGACATTACAAAAATTATCAACTATGACCCACGTTTACGTGTAGGCCAAGTAGCAGTAACACAGCAAGATACTGGCTTTTTAGTGCAATTAACTTTAAGCTACGTTCCTACAAATCAAACAGAAACGATCAATTTAAACTTTGATCGTAACACTAATACCCTAACCACTAATTAACTGACCATATAATTATACCTGATAAATACTGAATACAGGGTAATTATATATGGCACAAACCACACGTCAAACAAATCTTTTAGTTCAGCAAGACTGGACTAAGATTTACCAAACATTTACAAACGCTGACTTTACTAGTTACGACTTTGAAACACTTCGTAACAGTATGATTAATTATTTAAAGACCTACTATCCAGAGTCATTTAATGATTTCTTAGAATCTAGTGAATATTTGGCATTAATTGACATGGTTGCTTTTTTAGGTCAAAGTTTGGCTTTCCGTGCCGACCTAAATGCCCGCGAAAACTTTATTGACACAGCACAGCGTCGTGACAGTATATTAAAACTAGCTCGTATGCTGGCCTTTAATCCACAACGTACAACTGCATCTAGTGGACTGCTAAAATTTGACAGCGTTAAAACAACAGAGGCCATTGCTGACAGCAACGGTTTAAATTTATCCAATGTAACTGTACACTGGAATGATTTAACCAATGACAATTGGATGGAACAATTTACTGCCATACTTAATGCCAGTATGATTTCCAGCGAAGCTTTTGGTAAACCTGGAAATAGTCAGGCAATCAACGGTATTCAAACTGACGAATACAGTATTAATTTAAACCCTAACACTTTACCTGTTGCTGCTTTTGCAGTAACCGTTAACGGAACTGCTATGGGATTTGAAGCAGTTAGTGGTACCAGTGTTGGAAAAAGTTACATTTACGAATCTGACCCAACACACAACGGTGTATTCAATATTCTTTATCGTAATGACAATAATGGCAATGGTAGTAACAACACTGGATTCTTTGTTTATTTTAAACAAGGCAGTTTGAATTCTACTACATTCAATATTACCAACGCAATTCCCAACAACTATGTTCAGGTTGCTACAAATAATATTACCACAGGCGACCAATGGTTATATGCATTAGACGTTAATGGTAACCCATCTACTAAATGGTCTCAAGTTCCTTCACTACCTGGCGTGAATGTTGTATTCAACAACATGTCAGAGAAAAATCTATATCAAGTTAATACATTGGTCAATGACCAAGTTAACCTAGTGTTTGGCGATGGCAGTTTTAGTAATATTCCGCAAGGCAAATTTAAATTTTACTATCGTACAAGTAACGGAACAACTTATACTATCAGTCCAGATGATATGTCAAGTGTTACTATTGCATTTAGTTACATTAGCAAAAAGAATACTATTGAAACCCTAACTGTTACTGCCAGTTTAAAATACACAGTAACCAATGCTAATGCGGCACCAAGTTTATCAAGTATTAAATCAAGTGCTCCGCAACAGTACTATACTCAAAACCGTATGATCACCGGCGAAGATTATAATATCTTCCCTCAAACATCATTTACCAATATCCAAAAGATTAAAGCAGTTAATCGTACAAGTTCTGGCGTAAGTTTATATCTGGATGCAATCAATCCAACTAGTACATTCTCCACTACTAATATTTTCTCTGATGATGGAATATTAAGTGCAAACAATACTGCAGCGTCAACTACATTTAGTTTCTTAACTGTCAACGACATTTACTCGGCAATTTATAATCAAATAATTCCTATCATTGACAGTACAGAAGTACGTAACTACTATTATGGTACATACCCATCTTATAGTAGTCCTTTTGCCAACTTGACATTTGTACAAACTGCAAGTAGTACTTCAACCAGCAGTGGATATTTAAAATATGCCGGTAACACACAGCAAGTTGGTGCTGGAACAAATACTAATTTACAATACGTTGCCACTGGTGCAAGTTTACAATTTGTAAATAATAATCGAGCAACATTTGCCACAGTAAAAAGTACAGTCAACGGCAATGATGTAAACACTCCTAACTTAATTACTTTTGCTTCAGTTGTACCAACTGGTGCTGTTTTAACTGACAGCAATTTAATGGGTGCTAATGCCATTATTCCCCCATACAAAAATAATTTAAGCAGCAGTTTAATTTCTACTGTGGTAAGTCAGATACAGGCTAAAACCAATTTTGGTCTAGTCTATGATCAAGTTAATCAAACTTGGGCAAACGTACTGCCAGCAGATATTAATAACCCTTCTACTGATTGGGTATTGAAATTTACCTACAATCAAGGATTGTATACTATACAGTATCGAGTTATTAACTATGCATTGACCAGTGCATCCGAAACTAAATTCTATTTTAATCCGCAATCGCGTGTGTATAATTCTGCAACTGGAACAACAGTTAATGATCTTATTAAGATTTTAAAAATTAACACTTTACCAAATACCAATACACCAATTGGGCAAGATATAGTTTGGCAAATTTACAATAACGTAACACAACCTGACGGTTATGTTGATACATCAACTATTTTAGTCAAGAGTCCAGAAACACAAATGTTAGGTGTTCCTGATTTCCCAACTATGTTTACTGACATTGTTGGCCCAATACCAGGCAACAACTCTTCATCAAGTCGCAACAATTTATATTTCCAATATAAACATAATGCGCCAGCACGTAGTCGCATTGACCCAACACCAATTAACATTATTGACTTGTACATTTTAACAAATGCTTATACTGTTGATTATACCAATTGGCTTCGTGATTTAACTGGCACAATAGTTCAGCCTACTCCACCTACTTCAAGTAGTTTAGAAATTGAGTACAGCACACTTGATAACTTCAAGGCTATGAGTGATACTATTGTTTATAATCCTGCACGTTTTAAACCTTTGTTTGGTGCTAAAGCCGATCCAAGTTTACGAGCACGTTTCCAAATTGTTAAAAATCCAGCAGTGGGTGTAACTGATAACGAAATTAAAACGCAGGTTATTGCTGCAATTAACAAATACTTTGATGTAAGTAATTGGGACTTTGGTGATTCCTTTTACTTCAGTGAATTGGCTGCATATTTGCATACAACACTAGCACCAAACATCAGTAGTATTCTTATCGTTCCAGCCAGTAATGATTTGGTCTTCGGTAACTATTTCCAAATCAACTCTGAACCTTGGGAAATTATTACCAGTGCTGCAACAGTAAATGACATTGATATTGTAACTGCAGTAACAGCTGCACAATTAAATCTTGGCAATAACCTAGTAGGAACATTTTAATGAGCTTAGTTAGCACAATCAATTTTTTACCACCAGTATTCCAAACAGCGACTAATCAACGCTTTCTTGGTGCTACAGTAGATCAATTGGCAACTGATCCAATCAATGTGCCATTGAATGGTTACATTGGTCGTACAGTTGCTCCTACATTTAAATTCAGTGATAACTATGTTCCTGAGACATCAGCAAAAAGAAGTAACTATCAACTTGAATCAAGTGTGGTTGTAAAAAATAACAATGGTCAAATTGAATTTAATTCAGGATACATCGATTTATTAAACAGCATTGAGCGATACAATGGATTTACCAATGACCATCAGCGTTTGTTTTCTGCAACTAGTTACAGCTACGACGGACACTTTGACTACGACAAGTTTGTAAACTACTATAACTATCACTGGTTACCAGGCGGTCCTGCTCCAGTTAACGTATACTCAAATCAAGTTCCGTATTCAGCGGAATATACAGTTACTCGCAACACCGATATTGGCGGATATGTATTCAGCGGATTAGGTGTACACCCTAATTTACAAATAACTATGGCACGCGGTGGCACATACACATTTGATGTTGCTCAAGACAGTCAGTTCTGGATTCAAAGCCAACCGGGTGTTGCTGGAACAGATTCAAATGTAACCAGTCTAAGTACACGTCAAGTGTTTGGCGTAGTTAATAATGGTGCATCCAATGGCAAGGTAACATTTAAAGTTCCTTTAAAGACAGCACAAGATTTTTATATCAACATGCCAATTAAGGCCAGTGTTGATGCAGCAACAAATTTACACTACAATCAAATACAAGGACAGCTATTAAGCGATTTCTTAACAGCGTATCCTCAAGGCTTTGACGGTGTAAATAACCAACTACATAACAAAACTTTTGTATTTGTCAACAACGACATAGATGATAGTTTTTGGACAGTTGGTGGAACAACTATTGCTAGTCCTGCTCGCACTGGTATTTGGAAAATTGTATTAGTGCCAACAGGCAATGATTATACAATTTCATTGCTACCAACTATTGTTATTGCACCTCAACAAAAAGTCTTTATTAGTTCAGGTAAACAATACGCATCATCAGAATTTTGGTTAGATAATAACTATAACTATCAAACAGTTCCGCCAATTACAGCAACTAAAGATTATCTATACTATCAAGACAGTAATAATCCTGACTTTTTTGGTATTATCAAACTAGTTGATAACGAATCAACTCCTATTAATATTGTACAAGACATCATTGGTGCTGTTGGATATACTAGTCCAAATGGTGTAAAATTTACCAACGGACTAAAAGTTCAATTTGACAGCACAGTAGTTCCTAGTACCTATGCTAATAATCAATACTATGTTGAGGGAGTTGGAACAGCTATTGCACTAATACCAGTTTCACAAATGGTAGTACCCGAATCCTTTAGCCAACTATTACCAACTTCAGCTGATTATATTACTATCAGTCGAGCCAGTGAAAATTTAAATCCTTGGACTCGTAGTAATTATTGGTTCCACACTGATGTAATTAATGCCACAGCATTATATAACAATACTGATGCAGACTATGGTCCGGGCATACCTGGACGCCGCCCTATCATTGAGTTTGAACCAAACTTACGATTAATGAATTATGGTCTACAGGCAAAAACTAGTGTTAATTATATTGTACTGACACCTTCAGATGCATTTAACGACATTGAAGGAAAAATCACAGCCAGCATTGATGGTCACATATTAGTCAATGGCGATCGTATTATTTTTGCCAACGACGCTGATACAACAATATTAAATGAAGTATGGCAAGTTGAAATTCAGCGTATTAATAATACCGACTATATTACTTTAATTGAAACTACAGATGATCCAGTATTGGCTAATCAGAATGTTCTAGTAACATCGGGTACACACGCAGGATCAACATACAGTTTTGATGGAACTAAATGGACTTTATGTCAAGCCAAAACTGGATTAAACCAAGCTCCATTATTTGATCTAGTTGATGCTAATGGTTTTAGTTTTGCTGACACAACAGTATACCCTGATTCTACATTTGCTGGTACAAAATTCTTTGGCTATCCTTCAGTTACAGGAACCAATGATGCCATACTTGGATTTCCGTTAAGTTATAGAAATTTTAACAACATTGGCGATATTGTATTTGCTAATTTTTATGACTCAGATACTTTTACCTATACACTAAATTTAAAAACTGTAACGGTTAATTGCAACTCGGGCTACTTATCTAAGAGTACCGGTACCACAGAAACAGCAAGATTAAACAATTGGGTAGTTAATAAAGAATCAACTAAACAATATCAAGTGTTTAGTAAATTTTTTGATGGCTATGTATTAGAAATAGATGGAGTACAAAAACCGTTTGTACAGATCGACATACTACCAAACAGTCAAGCAGATGTTCCATATACCAAAGTATATTTGAATAATGTATTGTTAACTCCTGCAACTGACTATGTAATTACCAATTACGGTGTACATAACATTGTTGCATTTAATACATCAGTAGCAGTAAATGACAAGATTGATATCTTTATTTTTAGTGACGCTGTTAGTGCAATGGCCTACTATGAAATTCCTAAAAACTTAGATATTAATCCACTGAATGAAAATTTTACAACAATCACTCTTGGACAGTTAAGATCACACTACAATAAATTAATTGAAAATACCTCATTGAGTGCCACAGGTAATATACCTGTACAGGATAACTATTTAAAAAATCATACTGGTACAGTATTACAACATTCTGCACCATTGATTTATGCAATGACATTCCTAAATGATCCATTGGTTAATTTTATTGATGGACTAACACTGGCACGTAAAGAATATTCTAAATTTAAAAATAAGTTTTTAAATCTATGTTCAACCTTGTCCATGCTAGATTATAACAATCCAGCCACCGGTGTTGATATCATACTACAAAATATTAATGCTCTTAAGAATAGTAGCTTTCCTTGGTACTATTCTGACATGGTGCCACAAGGCAGTAGCTATTCTACTATTAACTATACAGTGGTTAATGCCCGCCAACAACAATATGAGATAAGCAGTATTTTTGATAATACTCAATTGAGTAATCGTGCTATTATTGTATATGTAAATGGCAAGCAACAGGTATTGGGAATTGATTATACATTTAGTTTAAATAGTCCTGCTGTTAATTTTACTAAAACATTTACAGTCGGTGACACAATTACAATTCGCGATTATGCTAATACTGACGGAAATTATATTCCCGAAACTCCAACTAAGTTGGGATTATATCCTAAGAGTGTTCCAGAAATTTATGTTGACAATACTTACCAAACTCCTGTAACTGTTATCCGCGGACACGATGGATCAATTACTCCGGCCTTTGGCGACTTCCGTGATGATTATCTATTAGAATTAGAAACACGTATCTATAATAACATCAAAGCTGATTACACACGTACACAGATTGATTTAGCTGAAGTAATACCTGGACGATTTAAAGACACTGATTACTCATTGACAGAATTCAACGAAATCATTGGACAAAACTTTTTAAGTTGGGTTGGTGCTAATAACATTGATTATAGTGTAAACACTGGATTTGATATTAACAATCCTTGGACATGGAATTATAGTAATTTCCAAGACATCGTTGACGGATCACCCCTACAGGGATCTTGGCGTGCCATATATCAATATTGGTTTGATACAGACACACCAAACTTAACTCCATGGGAAATGTTAGGATTTAGTAGTAAACCTTCTTGGTGGGACACACGATATGGTCTATCGCCGTATACTAAAAGTAACGATGTACTGTGGCAAGACCTTGAAGCTGGATACATTTGGAATAATGGCTCGCCGTACACAGATGTACGCTTTGCACGTCCTGGTCTGTCTAAATTTATTCCCGTTGATAACTCTGGGAATATTTTAAGTCCTACACAGATTCCACTGATTAAACAGTATAATACTCAATTGGCCAATGCAGCATTTGCTGTTGGTCAGCAAGGTCCTGCAGAAACAGCCTGGCGTCGTAGCAGTGATTATCCTTTTGCAATTCAATACGCAATAGCATTAACAAAACCTGCCAAATATTTTTCTACAAAAATTGACATCAGCAAGTTCTATACAAATTCACAAACTGGTCAATTTTCAGAATTTAACAATCAAAAACTTACACCATCACTATTGCAAGTCAATGGCGATTCTTCAACTGGTACAATAGCCCGCACCAGCGGATACATTAACTGGATTGCTGATAATATTAAAAATCTTGGAATTGATCCTGTTACCAAGATGAAAGAATATTTTAATAATCTTAGCGTACAGTTAAATTATAAAGTTGGTGGTTTCACTGACAAAACAATGTTGACAGTAAGTGCAGAACAAACAAGCCCTGGATCTACCAGTGGTAGTGTAATTATTCCTGACAACAACTATAGCATTTACTTGAGTAAATCAGTTCCTGTTTCAACAGTGACTTATAGTGCTGTTATTGTTACAAGAACAGATTCTGGATATAGTATATCGGGCTACGATAATGTAAACCCATTTTTTACAATTATTCCAAGTATTGCTAATAAGAATAGTCAAACTATTAAGGTAAATGAATTAGCTGTTCAAATATATCAAGATAGTACAAATACTATTCAGGTTGTACCTTACGGAACAGAATATGCTACAATTCAACAGGTAGCAGATTTCCTTATCAGCTACGAAAGACATTTGACATCACAAGGTCTATTATTCTCAAACTTTAATACTGATTTATCCGAACAACAAAATTGGACATTAAGTGTTAAAGAATTATTAACTTGGGGACAACAGGGCTGGGCTGCTGGTAACATTCTTTTACTAAATCCTACAGCAAACGATTTAATTTTAAAAACCAACGGTACTGTAGTTGATGAAATTAATAACTTGAGCAACGGTAACAAGTTATTAAATCAGGATTTCTTACCAATCAAGAGTAATAACTTTACGGTACTAAGATTAGAAAATATTGTTAATGGAAACAGATTTAAAATCTCAACACTAGATGGATCAATAATTTGTTTTGCTCGTTTAAATCTAGTACAGTTTGAACACGTATTAGTATTTGATAACGTTGACGACTTTGGTGATATTGTTTATATTCCTAATCAAGGTACACGTCAGAATCGTTTAAAATTATCAGGATCTAAGACTGGTGCTTGGACTGGTGCATTGAGCGCACCAGGATACATTTATAGTAATCCAGTAATACCAAGTTGGCAAGTTGATACTGACTATCAACTGGGAGATTTGGTTGTCTACAACGGGTCTTACTATACAGCCAATCAAAATATTTTAGCATCCAGTGATTTTAGTTGGACAGCTTGGACGCCAATTAGTGCCAGCGATATACAAACTGGCTTATTGCCTAGTTTCGGTTCATTGGCATCACGATTTGAAAATATCTACGACATTGATATTCCGCCAACCAACGAAGAAGTACAGATGTTTAGTGCTGGTTTAATTGGATTCCGTCAGCGTCAATACTTAACAGACTTAGGTATTAGTATTCCTACACAGACTAAATTCTATCAAGGATTTATCAAAGAAAAAGGTTCGTTAAATGTTATTAATGCATTAACTAAAGGTAACTTTGACAACGTAACTGGTAATATTAATATATACGAAGAATGGGCATTCTTGGGCGGACAGTACGGCGGAGTTGACAGTAATACTTTCCGAGAATTTGTATTGGATCAAAGTATATTCAATACCAATCCAGTGGCCTTTAGTCTAACAGATAACTACAACACTTCAGATATTATTGCAAACTTAACATTGGCAAATATCTATAATGCTAGTAATATATCTAGTACCAGTACATCAATTTATTCTAACCGTACCACAGACGTGCAATCAACAGATTTACCAAGTGTTGGCTACGTTAATTTAGATGATGTTGATTATAAGATTTTTAATGTCAGTAATTTTACAGACCCAATTACCAATATGGGTGCTGGCAATAAAGTTTGGATAGCAAAAGACAACAATAATCAGTGGGACGTATTACGAGTTAACGAAACAAAACTAAATGCAACATTATTAACTTATGTACTTGATTCTTATGCACAATTAGAATTTGATTATGCACATAATTTTGTTGCTGGTGATTTCTTTGTATTAAAGTATTTTAATCCTACATTTGATGGAGTGTACGAAGTAGTTAGTGTAGCACATCCATCAGTGGTTACTATTAAGATCAGTAACGTACAGCCATCGGCTTTAGAAATTAGTCCATTACAAACACTAATTCGCGCACTATCTGTCAGTGGATCGGGAACAGTTTATAAACTTAATTCTGCTCGAGTTAATACAGTAACAGATCTTGTTGCACTAGATCCACCATTGGATGGTTGGATTGATAATGATCACGTTTGGGTCAATCAAGAGTCCAATACAGGTTGGGGAGTATATACATTTAATACACCATGGACTTCTAATGCCGTAGCTAATGTAGCACATACTATTACCAGTAATGCTAAGTTTGGCAGTTCAGTACGTATCAGTAGCGACGACAACTATGTATTTGTTGGTAGTCCTGGCTCTAAACA
>Ga0208380_1000073_pt1 | contig 28973 bp, 28 predicted proteins | sample CryBogCBE27Jun07_FD_184570 | JGI IMG/M metagenome (GOLD analysis project Ga0208380, IMG submission 184570) | Freshwater microbial communities from Crystal Bog, Wisconsin, USA - CBE27Jun07 (SPAdes) | ecosystem: Environmental > Aquatic > Freshwater > Lake | place: Crystal Bog, Wisconsin, USA... | reverse complement strand
TCGCTTGTAGGCGTCGGCACGGAAGGCACGTAGGTGGTTCGGTGCGTACCAGATGTAGGAAACGTTGTGTGGGTACGGTGCAAAGCCAGCAGCGACGTTGTAGCCGTCAATGTCCTTGTATGTCCAGCCGTGGTTAGAGTCAAACCTATCTCCGTTAGGCGTACCGTCAGCGTTAATCTGGGCAAACTGTGAGTAGCAGAACACCACGTCCTCGTAGGTGTCAAAGACTTCCTTGACTTCTTCCAAGGCTTCAGGCATGAGCTTGTCATCGTGGTCTAGTTCAACCAGGATGTCGCCGGTGCAGTAACTAACTGCTTCCTTCTTCAGTGCTCCAACGTTTGTCTCAACAGACCAGTAGATAGTGACTCGCTGATCCTCTGGGCCATTCCATTCAGCGTCGCCGTTGAGCAGTACAATCCACTCCCAGTCCTCATAGGTCTGTTCGTTGAGTGAGGTGTAGCACTCGTTCAGGTACTTCGGATCGTGGCTAGGTGTAAATACTGAAATCACTTTATCTCCCAATTATCTAAAACTTCGTTTAACTGCTTCAAGATGTTGTTTAAGCGGTCTAGTGATTCTCCCACAGCCCACAGGTCTACCATCATCTCCACTGCGTCTAGTTCATTCTCCATCTTTAATGCTCCCCATAATAATTGATGCAACAAATAACAAAATGCAGAATAGCACACCGACAGTGGTTCTCATGGCTTCTCCTTCCAGTTCATAATTGCACGAATGTACATAATGACGTACAGGAAGCTGTACATAATGAATCCGTACTGGCGTGTGTGTATGGCATACACAACCCATACACCTTCATTGAGGATAAGTATGAACCAACCCCAGAGTTTCTTGCTACCTACGTAGAACAGGCCACAGGAGCCAATAACGGCTAGGACCCATGACCACATCAGGAGTTCCACACTGTCTTGTACTTTTTCATCATGAACTGTGTGAGTCGCATGCCCTCGTACTTGCGGCATAGGTAGTCAAGGCTTACAAACATTGGGTCATAGGAGCCGTCCTCTACCTCGTGACAAATGATGATGCCACGCCAGTGAGCGTTGCCTTGGTATCCCTTGTAATCTTCGTCGTGAAGATAGCATGCACCGGCAACTAGGCCGTGCTGTGACTTGCCACTAACGAACTTAAGTCCGTAGTCAAGTACTTGCTGGTGTCCCATAGTAAATGAGTGTCCCAGTTTGTTTAATCGCGCCAAGGCTGAACCGCCAAGTGGCTTACCAGTCATGGTGTTAGCCCAGAAGTGGGCGTAGTACACTCCGTCTATAGGTACAGGCTTTAGAAACGGGTGAACTTCCCAACCAGTTTCCGCATAAATGAGGTCATCCGTTGAAATGACGCCTTCAAGCTGTGCGTCCGATTCCACCGCTCTGTTAATACGATCCTCATGGTTTCCGAGAAGTATATGGCGCTCCGGCTGCCAAGGACGGTGCTTGAGTTTCTTTTTGTGTTTGTTGTAGGCTTCGAGTGCTTCATTTAGTACTAACCATGCTGAGTTTGCCGCCTCAATGTCTTGGGTGTAACGACGCCCTTCCATTGACTTCTTGCCCTTGTCATACGACGAAAGCGAAGGCATGTCAGCGTGGTCGCCTAGGTGAATAATCTTTACTGGCTTATCTCTGAATTGGTCAACAATGTATTGCCCAATCCAGCGCAGGTGGTCTTGTGGGACTCCTGCTTTTGCTTGTGTATCAGGGATAATGATGTGGGTAGTCGGCCTCATGATTCCATCCTTGCTAGGTTGGAATCATTCTACAACAGGTTGTGCAAAAAGTGTGGGATTACTTGTTGGAAATTATTGCAGCAGCAACTTCAGCCGGTGTGGTGGTGTAGAGGTCGCCCCAGTCACACGCTTTGGCAAACCCACAGAACCACAAAGCGCCAGCCACTAGGCCGGAGCAAATCCACGTATCGTCTTTTCTGAGGCAAACGGCGTCGGGTAGGGCCATGTCTAGGGCACACGAAAAGATTGACAAGAATCCGTATTTAGACCCCACCTGGGTCAAAAGAAAGTTCATGAACCTGACTCGATCTAGGTCAGCAGGGAAAGGGACAACCTCGTAGGTGCCACCTGGAGCCACCGAGGACAACAATTTGTCGCTGGTAACGCCCTTGGCTTCAGCCTGGATAATCGTCCAGTCGTCGCCTACCTGCTCGTGCAGGACAGCAACGTGGTTGAACTGGGAGAAGTGAGTCTTTTCAAACCGCTTCTGTGCCCAGCGGATACTGGCTCCGATAATGCCCTTAGATGTACAAAAGACTAAATCACCCTGCTGCATCATCACCCTCTAAGATTTCAATTCTTTCCTCTAACAATGATAATTCATTGTCTTGACGAACGTCTGTTACGTCCTCAATGTTCTCGTGTCCATGACGAGTGGCGAAGTACGTGCTGATGTACGCAGAGATAAGACAAAAGCAAACTAACTGCCATGTAAAGTGGCTAACGGCAGTCTTAATGCAGAAGATGTTGGCAAGCCAGTAGCCCACCTCGGTCATGCCAGCAACGTGTGGACGACCACGAGCTTCAGCCTGAACCATAAGCACAGAGAATACGTTGGCTACACCAAGCGACAAGGCTGCGAGTAGTGCTATCTTCATTCTTTGTCCTTTAGTAATTCGTGTATCTCTTTTACCAGAGCGTGTGTCTCTAGGTCTAGGTTGTAATCCTTAACCGAGTGCTCAGTATCAAATTTCTGCATTTCGTCAGATAAACGGTCAGCTCGTTTGGCTGAGATAAGTAGCACTGATCCTTGTAGGCCAGCCACCATAGAAAGAACTAGGTTAAGTCTAAAGAAAGGTGCAGGGTCAATGCCGAAACCAGCAGAGAGAATCCACAGCACCATAGCGGTGCAGAACACAATCAGGAATGTCCACGTACCCATGCCATGACGCATAAGGTCAGCACACTTCTCTCCAAAGGTGCGTTGTTTATTCGTATTCAAGGTCATTAAGGTGGGTTTCAAGTTCTTTAGCGACACGCTTAATGGCTTTCTTGTTTTTTTTCTGCTCGTCAATGATTTCAAAAACTGCTTTCTCGATGCGGTCCACGGCATCCCTCAGTGAACTACCGTGATTTGGCGACAACTCAGATTTCACTTTCTTCCAAACAATACGGCCAACAAAAAAGATAATGGGGAAAACAAATACTGCCAGTACTTGTGCAACGCTGGCAAGGTTATTCCAGTTCATGCGCTCGGAACGGGGTGCGCTGAAGTTGCGTTCAGTTGGTTGGTGTTAAAGCGTAGGTAGGTCTGTGGAAGTCGTCCGTCTTGCGATACGTGGCAATACGAGGGGTCCCCTTCTTTTCCATGGGAAATTGTTAAGGGGTTCTGAGCGTTAGCACCAGACACGTCTACGACGAGTGCTGTGTGCCAGCCGGTTCCAGGGCCGTATACAATAACGTCACCAGGCTGTACTTGAGCAAGGGGAATCTTGGTACCGTGGCTGAGCAGTGTGCCGGTGTAGCCTTCGCCGTCATAGTTTTGACCGTTAGGGTCTGGTGCGCCAGCGTGGTTGTAGCAAAGAGTTACAAACGCTGAGCAGTCAGCAAACACAGGCCACTTGATTGGGTTCTGGTTGATGGCTTCCATGCGTTGTCCACCTTCGGTGTAGTGGAATTGCTGGTGGTGAGCTGCAAAGTACTTTGCCCAACCTACGATGTTTGATCGAACGTCTGTCATTATGCTCCTGGTGTTGTTGGTGCTACGTACTTAGAAATGCAAGTTGCGTCGCAAAAAATAAGTGAACTTGGAATGAATTTAGAAAACTGTTTCCTAGCACCAAATGACGCTATTAAATACCCATTGGTAGGTGCGATGGTTGCTGAACATCCATCGCATGTGATTGTTGTGTTGATGCCCATTATGCTCCTTGTGTTGTAATGTTTGCTGCAAATGTCTTAAAACATGCAATGTTGCATACCGCAATGGTTTCAGAAAACAATGCTTGATTGCTACCATTTATGTTTTCAAGAAAAGATGACCAGTTGCCATTTAATTCAAGTGTTGTGTTACATCCATTGCATGTGACTGTTCTTGTAAATGAAATACCCATAATTCTCCTATGTCTTAATAATTTTGTTGAGTGCTATATAAGGTGAAATTGTGCTAAACGCTGAACCACCACCAATGGCACTTGTAGCCACTGCTCCCGATGTAGTCAAGTCGTTAACAGAACTGCTTGTATCAGTAATGTTGCTACCAGTGTTGTAAGTTCCAGTCAAACCGGATGCTGCAACCATTCCAACAGGAGTTCCATCTCCGGTAGCAGTCATACGTCCTGCGTCAATTCCACCAATAACACCACCAGTTCCAACAACATACGAGTGACCAGTACCGTTGCCCCAAAATGAACCGTAGTTTGTTGCTGAGTCAGCACCGTGCGCGTGAGTACCACCAGACATTGCGTGACTGTGACTCAAACCTGATATTGAATGATGGTGCGAGCCTTGATTAAAACTGTGACCGTGGTTAATGTTAACTGAGTGATTGTGCGATGGCATGTTTGAAATGCTCAATGAACTTGTTGACGAACCACCAGTGTTACCAAGTCCATAACTTGAACCGGCACCAATAACCATTTTATTTCTTGCGTCAGGTAAGTTGAATGAACTACCTGAACCACCATACGTGTGACCAATAGCGGCGTACAATGCTGGGTACGTAGCACTACTTACAGAAGCACCATTACAAAGCAACCAACCAGAAGGAACACTAGAACCTGCGTAATCCATGATGACACCAGCAGGAAGTCCGCCAGATGATCCTGAACCTGTTTGTGCCGCAACATTTCCCCACTTAACATTGCTACCAACACCAGTTGAGAGAAGAACCTGATTAGGTCTTGACGTTGACGGTGGTAGCCAAATAGGTGCAGAAACGTTTTTCATTAGAGAGAGGCGAGGTTAGATGGACTGTAGGTGTACTGGCCAATGGTTTTGAGGTTCAACACTAAGTCGCCCTCATAGCCATTCTCCCAGTTGTCACGACGCTTGTGAGGAATCCAGTCAATGCCATCTACTACTGCCGTGACTTGAAGCGGTCCTTCAGTGTAGGTAACAATGTCTTGATTCTGACGACGTGTCTCTAGCCAGAACAGCTCGGCGTAAGGGTCGGTAAATACTTCTAGACCATCCACTACGTTGACAGAGAACATCTGTATAACAACAGAAATCTGTGTGCCCTGAACAACTGCTGGCCATGATTTAAGTGTCCATCTGTTGAGGATTGGCGAAATATCATTAGTAATTGTCTTAGTGCCAGCGTTAAGCGTTACTGTTGTTTTGAACTGACGAGCCTTAATCGTGGTTGAAGTAACCGTGTATTCATTAACCGCACCAGATGTAAACGAACCTGTTGACGGAACCGTGAACGACTGGATAAGAGTAGGGTCATTTGGTTCAGTTATAACCAATGCTGTTAGGTTTGATCCGTTAGTAGCAACACCGTTGAAGTCAAAGTAGACAGGAATCTTAGGGTCAGGGATACCGTAGTCAAAGATTCCAGAAGTAATCTGTCCACTGGCTACATACTTAGTAACGATTGGTATGCCACCCTCATTGGTTGCGTAAGGGCCATAAATGCCATGACCACTCACTGCCATGATTGGGGTGCACGTTACTGGGTCCCAGTCAATACAAGAAATAATTCCTTGGCCTGTAACCATAAGGTCTGAAACGTAAGCAGGAGTTAGTGGGTCGCCGTTGATGAACGTACTAAGGTCTAGTTTGCCTAGACCAGTGCTTGTTGTGTCGTAGTTGTTCCAAGTAAACCATACGTAGCGTCCATCACCAACAATTGCTGTAACTGGGTAAGTAACAGGCTGAAGAATGTTAGGGATAAGTGGACCTGATTTAAGGTCGCTGGTCGTGGTGGTGGATGGTGCGTACTGACCCAATGGCTGGGTCATACGGATACCACGGTTAGTACCAATGAAAATGTAGTTTAGGTATGACTGAATACATGTTGGGTATTCGTCGGGTGACATAGGTAGTGCCTGTACTGGGTAGTCTAAGTTCCATGGAACACTGGCAGATGTCGCAGTAATTGTTTGAACACTAGTGGCACTAGAAGTTGAAGAACCAAGCATGTTTGAGCGGTAGATGGCGCCACTACCCTTGTTGCCAAGCGGTGAGCTTACGTAACCAGCAAAGTAAACCTGTGTCTCTCCGCCGGTAGCACCTGACCAAACCCAATTATCATTCTCGTGAGTAACGAGTGTGTCAGGAAATAAGTTACTTATTACGTGCCCACCAATAGACTCTGTGTCCATACCAAGACTAGGGGTTGAAATGATACTAAATGTTGTGCTGTTTGTAATGTCTTTTACAACAAAGTCACCGTTCCAAGGACTTGCGTTAATACCAATAACTTCCATTTCAAGTAATGTGTAGTACCCCGTACCGGCATTTGCATCAACTATTGATTGAGTTAGATTTTGTGAAACGTATGAAATGGTTGTGTCGGTTGCAGCAGTAATGACAATATTGCTATCAATGTATGTAGCATTATTGACAAAATCGGTGTAGGTAATGTTAACAACATCATTTGCTCTGAACGGATTGTAACTACCAGAAAAGGTTGTAAGCGTAACGCTACCAGAGTTGTAATTTAGTTGCTCGTAGAACGTATCGGCATTTGAGTTAGAAATAGTTATTGGTTGACCAACAGATAAATTGTGGTCAGCCTTTGTCGTAATTGTTGAGTAACCCACTGTCGGAGTAAAACCATCATAGTCACCAAGGATAAGGTCAATATCTACGCTGACCTTAAAAGTACTAGGTGGTGAACCAAACACTGGATAACCTGTTGTTGATCGTGGCTGAAAGGCGTAAAGGCGGTTCTTGCTAGAAGCAATCAACTGGTCGTTAGACCATGCCACCATGGTGTAACCACCGCTGTACACTCCAGAGTCGTTGGCTGCAAACAGCGAGAAGCTACCAGCACCAGTGCCAGAAGGCTGGGCGTACCAGATACCAGAACTGGTTGCTAGGAATACAATGGTGTCGTTCGTAGCAATGTCGTAGATGGTTGGCGAACCACTGAGAGATAGTGAGTACGAAGTTCCCCATGAGCCACTAACGAAGTACTTGACTGTAGAGCCTTCAACAACAACTACGTTGTCACCGCAACGGCTCATAAGAAGCGTGCTGGCAGTCGATCCGTAGAGTTGCTGAGTGTCGGGAAGAAGTGTTGCCTGAAATGGGTAGGAGAATACGTCTACACCCTTAGAGTTCAAAAAGCGTGTCTCTTGATTGTCGCCCTTGCGGTCAAGTGAGAACTGACCAGCACCCATTGTCCATTCAACTTGCTCACGGCGCCAGAGTCCCTCAGTGTTAACGGTACCCTCACCAGTGATGTTGGTCATCTGGATTGATTGACGCTGTGCAGGAATAGTTTTGTGACGGAAGGCTTCGCGACGGTAAGGCTCAAACGAGGTGTCTATTGCGTATTCTTTTTTTTCGCTAGTGCCTGGGTTGTAAATACTTACTGAAGCATTGGAAGTGGTAGACATTACCAGCTCCTTACTTTGGTGTACTGACGCTGTAGACGGTCAGCTTCCTCACTAATCCTTTGCATGCGACGGTTAACAAGAGCGTTCACCGAACCAGCAACAGCACCAGCAGGTACGTCAGTGGCTTTGCGTGGGTCTGGCTGAGACTCCAAAAAGTTACGGCTGATTTCACGAGGTAGAGTCAGGTCAATCTCAGCACCGAGTGGTGGCAAGTCCAACATGGTTGGCGTCATGTTCGGAATGTTAGGTGAGTTAGCACCACCAATAGTTACGGCAGTTCCGTTGGCAGTAGCGACAGCACTCATGGTTACAGTGGCCGCACCGACGTTGATAGACGAGATAGTAGTTCCGCTCTGGATACCAGTGCCACCAAGGAGCATACCAATGTAAAGTCCAACAGTGCTTGAAACAGATGTAAGCGTTGCTGATCCGTTAGTTGTGGTAGCAGTGAAGTTAACCGCAGCGTTGACACCGTAACCGTTGAAAGGTGGGGCTTCGTCGTTAGTTGCAGGGGTGTTGATAACTGAGTCAGACGCCGCTACGAACTTGATGAATGGAGCCGAGTAGGTAATATAGATAGGCAGACCTGGCCAACCTGGTTCACGGATAATAAGTCCACGACCAGAAGGGAACACTGGGTCAGTGCTGTTCTGTTGCCAACGCACTACCTTCCAAGACTTGATGGCTGGGAATGTACGGTACGGTGGAGCAATGCGGTAACGGACTTCTAGGATGTCAATAAAGTTGTCTGGCAGGTCGCCTAGGTCGTAACCAGCAAAGACTGGGTTGTAAGTAATCTGTGCCACGCCTACACGGAACAGTCCGTTAGTTGGGCTAGACAGTGAGCGAAGGTCGTCGTTAATTGCCACGCCAATGTCGTAACGGCTGTAACGAGGGTTGATGTAGATAAGGACGCCAGCAATGTGGCTGGTTGCTACTGAGCCGTAGTACCCACGGGTAACGGTGGCAGTCAGGGTGCTGGAGTTCCAGGCAGTAACGTAGAGCAGTTCTAGCTCCACAGACAGAATAACGCCAGGTGTAATACCAGCAGTCTGAGAACCGGCAAGAACAACGCTGGTGTCTGTTGATCCGATTGAGGTAGTCAGGGTGACGGTACGCTCACGGATACCACCCATAACACGGCGGTATACCTTCTCGATAAGGTCGCCAAACGTAGTACCGTTACCAGTACTGCTTGAGCCACCTACTGTAATCAATGAGGGCATAAAAAGTCCTTTAGTTCTTTAACAATTTTACCATTGAGGTAAGTTGGCTGACGTAACCCTGAGATAGTTCTACGATTGGTTGGGAGCAGTGGATACAGTTCATTGGTCTGTCTGACTTGCTAGGTAGGCTTGGTAATCGGAGTTGGCAGGGTCGGTAGGAATCCACCAGACTTGTCCATCTGCGTCTGTGCGCTTAATTATTGTTGCATTGTCTTGTGTGATTAGTTCGTATGTCATTACAACTCCGCACTTGCTGAAATGTATGCGCCAGAAACGATTGAATTAACAATACAAGCCTGTCCTGCTGTATAACCCGATACCGTTATTCGTGGTGTTGTTGTATCAACTGAGGTGTTGTAGAAGTTACCTGCGGTTGAGTATGACGTTGATGCGGCTGCGCTTTGAACATACAAAGATGAAGAAATGCTTGTAGAAAACATTGTTGGAGTTGCTCTCATTGTTACAGGAAAACGTATTCCAAAGTCGGCAGAAGAAGAATTAGATAATGAGCCTACACCAAGAAATCCCAAAGCGGTCTGGTAGTAGTACCTCTGACACAGAGCCAACTCACCACCGATAGAACCACCAGCTCGGCTGAATGGTGTTGCCTGTGGAGCGATTTCTAGTTGTACGCCAGTGATTTGAAACCAGTCGTTTGCTCCGGCTGTTCCTGTTGGTACTTCAATAAAATTAATTCCAAGTTGAGTGTACGTCGATGCAACGCTGGCTGTTAAAAATGAATTAGTTTGTACCGTAAATCTTTGCCATGATGTTGAAAGATTGACTGTGTTTCCAAATAATGCTGTTGCACCAGTAAATCCCGAAATAACATTTTGGTCTGTTCCTGTCCCAGCAATTAATTGAACAGTAAGTTGATTGCTTGTTCCTGAATAATTTGCGCCACATTTAGCCCAAAAAGAAAGATTTACAATTTGACCTGCCATAGGCAAAGTATTAAGAGTTTCTATTGATTGAGTTGCGTAAATAGCAGAAGTTGATGTTTGACCGGAGTTTCTTTGAACTTGCAAAGCATACTTAAATCCAGTTAAACCAGAAGCAACTTGTGTTTCAGCAACGGCGTTTCCTGATGCGTAGCAATACCATCTATCGGCTGTGTATCCACCACCTGTTGCAAAAGTTGTACCCCTCTGCCAGATGTCCATACCACCGTTAATCACAAAGTTCTTGCCAGCAATGTTCTCGTTAACTGAGACGCCCGACAACTGCCACGTTCCAGGCGTACCGGCAACTGTGCAGACGTACATAGCGCCAGTCTGATCAATGATGTAGTCGCCCACCGCAAACGTACCTGACGTAGGTGCGCCCGAAGTTGTAGCTCCTGCGTGACGTGACGCAGCCGTAGCCCCAGGGAGTCCGGTAGCGCCGATTGCTTCTTGTGAGATGGACTGAGCCATTAGTTATTCTCCTGAGAGGCTAGGTAGGCTTGGTAATCGGAGTTGGCAGGGTCGGTTGGTATCCACCAAATTGTGCCATCTACGTCTGTGCGTTTAATAGACTTGTAACCTAAATCTGAAATTACAACTTCATAAATTGGTTCTATCATTTTACAACTCCGAACTGAAGGCAACATTGCCTACAAGGGTAAGTTGATTTGCGGTTGTAGTAGAAAAACCTGTAAAAATAATTTCCGTAGAACCATTTGTTGAATTAGCGGTAATTATGTTTTGATATGACCCAGTAGGCGTTCTAAAAGAAACGGCTGTTTCTAGCAAAATGTTTGTATAAGAAGAAATTGAATAACTAGGAGCAACTCTCATGCTGTTCCACAAAACAGTAACATTGCCTTGAGTTGAACTGGTTGCCCTGCCAATTCCGTAAGAAGAAATCTGGTAGTACCTCTGACACGCTGCTAACTCACCTTGAATAGTTCCACCAGCACGTGAGAAGGCTGTGGCTGTGGAACCGATTTCGAGTTGGACTCCGGTGATGTCAAAGTAATCGTTTGCTCCGGCTGTTCCTGTTGGGCCATAGTAGAATTGAATAAACGCTTCGGTTGCAGTTGAACCCACTGTTCCCGTGTATGAAAATTGTTGCCATGATGTAGTTGGTGTAAAAGCAGCGTTAACAATTTGTGTCTGACCTGTGTATCCACCGTTCAAATAATTCTGGTCTGTTCCTGTTCCCCACGCTGCATAAGCATTTAATTGACCACTTGCGCCAGAAAAGTTTGCCCCTACTTTTGCCCAAAAAGAAAGCGTTACGGTTTGACCGGCTAAAGGAATTGCACTAAGACTTTCTAAGTTGTAAACCAAACCTAGATTTTGCGTTGTCGTTGAACCAGAGTTGCGTTGTGCTTGAATTGAATACTTGAATCCGGTTGGAGCAGAACTTGACTGAGAGAATGTGTAAGCAGATAAATTATTAGTACACCAACGGTCAGCCGTGTAAATAATTGAACCAGTACCAGCAAACGAAGTACCCCTCTGCCAAATGTCCATGCCACCGTTAATAACAAAGTTCTTTGCTCCAACATAAGAAACGGTAGAAACAGCACCAACCTGAGCAGCCGTGTAGTCAGATGACCCAGGAGTAACCGCACCAGTACGACCATTGAATGATGAGACTGTGCCAGTAGATGACGGAGCAGTAGTTCCTGCCACCACAACTCGCAACTCGTACTGCATAGCGGTAGCACCAGATGAGGCGTAGGCGAGTGAGTATTGGATTGGGGTTGAGGCTTTGGCGTAGACGGTAATTGAGCCGGAGATAAATCCAGTGGTTAAAGAGTTCTGCTGAGTTGACTGACCAACTGAGGTAACTACGTTGGAGTCGGTATCGGTAGAGATGACCGAGAACACACCGAGCGTTGATGAAGTCGTTGCTGCGGTGGTGACTTTGGCGTAGTAGTTGATAGTAAAGAGACCGTCAGAGGCAGGGGTGTAGAGCGTTGTGGCTGCTTGAGCTGCGGACTGGGCGGTGAGGCTGACGGTAGCGAGGGCAACCGAAGTACCTTGTGATCCCTGTGAACCAGTTGAACCCTGACTACCTTGGTATCCTTGTGAACCTTGTACGCCTTGGTAACCCTGGTATCCCTGTGAACCTTGCGAGCCTGTTGAACCAGTAGCACCTTGGTTACCCTGCGTTCCTTGGAAACCTTGAAATCCTTGATTACCTTGAGCACCAGTAGTTCCAGTGGCTCCTTGTGAACCTTGGCTACCTTGTGCTCCAGTAGAACCAGTCGCACCTTGAAAGCCTTGAGTTCCCTGTGCACCAGTAGAACCCTGAGCACCTGTAGAACCTTGAACACCTTGGAAACCTTGGTTACCTTGGGCACCAGTTGAGCCTTGCGTTCCAGTAGAACCTTGAGCACCTGTAGAGCCTTGTGCACCAGTTGTTCCCTGAGCACCTGTTGAACCCTGTGCTCCGGTAGTTCCTTGGAAACCTTGGTTACCCTGTGAGCCGGTAGCTCCTTGTGATCCTTGTGCACCGTTAGAACCGTTAGCACCTTGGAATCCTTGGTTACCCTGATTGCCCTGTGTACCCTGTGGTCCCTGCGTACCGTTAATACCTTGTGTTCCGGCAACACCTTGGAATCCTTGATTACCTTGATAACCCTGAACACCCTGTGAGCCTTGTGCTCCTTGAGCACCAGTAGCACCAGCAGCGGTAATGAGGTAAGCATTAGCAATTACAGATGGTATTGCTGGGCCAGTGGTAGGAGATGAGATGGCAAGAAGCGTTACTGACGTTGAATTAGATGTCCAGTAAATTTCAAAGTAATCGTTAGCCGCAGCGGTAACTTGCCATTCCCACGCAGCAACTTTGTCTGAGTTTTGCTTGTCCATAGTCACATCAGTGTTGGACTGAGAAACGTCAGAACCGTTCTTTCGTAGCCAAATAAGAACTTGGTCAGTTGAATTGTCTGTTTGCGTTAATTGAGCAGAGAAGTTAATACCGTACTGACCGGCATAAGCAAACGTAATACGAGAACTAGAAGCAACAGAAATACCTGCTTGCTGGTATGTTCCATTAAACGTAATGGCTTGACCAGTGTTGGCAGTGGATAATGTTTGTGTTGATGTTGAATAGTACGAACCGTAGTAAGCAGAAGTTCCACCAGCACCTTGAGGTCCAACGCTACCAACTACACCTTGGTAACCTTGGTAACCTTGGTAACCTTGGTTACCTTGGTATCCTTGATTACCTTGTGAGCCAGTAGAGCCTGTTGTGCCTTGGAAACCTTGGAAGCCTTGATTACCTTGTACGCCTTGAAAACCCTGATTGCCCTGTGCACCTGTGGCACCAGTAGAACCTTGGTATCCTTGGTTACCTTGGTTGCCCTGAGTTCCTTGGTATCCCTGTGCACCTTGCGAGCCGGTTGAACCTTGTGCACCAGTGGCACCAGTAGAACCAGTGGTTCCCTGACTGCCCTGTACACCTTGAAAACCTTGACTACCTTGGAATCCTTGATTGCCCTGTGTGCCCTGATTACCTTGTGAACCTTGTGCACCAGTACTTCCCTGTGCTCCAGTCGAACCTGTGGCTCCCTGAGCTCCAGTAGAACCTGTTGTGCCCTGATAACCCTGTGTCCCCTGTGAGCCAGTTAGACCCTGATTGCCCTGGTTACCCTGGTAGCCTTGATTTCCCTGCGCACCAGTGGCACCTGTAACGCCCTGTGAGCCTTGTGAACCAGTAAGACCCTGTGGGCCTTGGGTACCTTGTGAACCAGTAAATCCTTGGTATCCTTGATAACCTTGGTATCCACGTGTACCTTGTACACCCTGTGTACCTTGGGGACCCTGTGTTCCCTGTGTTCCCTGATTACCTTGATAACCCTGTGGGCCCGGTGCTCCAGTGTCTCCCTTGATTTGAGTCAGCGAATCGTCAAATGACCAGTACCATTGTGCGGTTGTAGAACCGATTGGGTATTGGACACCGATGTAGTAGTTAACCGCAGCAGTTACGGTAAGTTCCCATTGCCCTGGACCACCCCATTGCGTTCCGGTGGTGGCAGGTCCGAAGTAGTCAGTTCCGAGAGTAAGACCAGTAGGTGCAGGTTGACCTGCTGTAGGTGGAGAAGTGAATAGAGATGCCTTGTACGCGTAGACACCAGCGCCGTTAAGGAATCCCGAAGGTCCTGCAACGGTTCCTGAAAGCAGGTAATTTGTCATTCAGCAGTTGCTCCTGCGCTTATTGCAGCCTGAGCCGCGTCGTATCGAGCACCTACCTTGGCGTCGCCACCAAGGTTCATGCCTGTTTCAATTTCCCACTTTGATCCGGCTCGTTGTTCTAGCGAAGCAGAACCTTTAACCGTCTTTGGTTGCACACCGTCTTTGCGTAGACGCCTGTAAGCATCCACGTCTTTGTGCATCTTCTTTGTGTCCATGTCAATAACACCGGCATTAGAACGTGTCTCCATTGCAGACGGAGCAATAGAGATAGAAGCGGCCTTACAGCCGAAACAGTCCTCTGGGTGAAGTCCAACGTTGTGTGGTGTTGCGGTCATGAAATCAAGGCTCCGTATCCTGCGTTAGTCAATGCCGTAGCTTCTGCCGTAGTAACTTGACATACGTTCATATACACTTTAACCACATAAGGGTTCTGGCTTACTGTAACAGATGTAGGCACAGGTGGGTTGACTTCGTAGTTGACAAAGTACGACGTGGAGTATGGTGCTTCTGGGTTCCACGGGTTGTATGGGTACGGAATGTTCGTGTTGGAGTTCTCCGGCGTAGCCGTGTCCTGAACGAACGTACCATCCGACAACTTAAAGACCAAGACGTAACGTGCCCTGTTAGGGAAGTAACGCCATAACCTACGCTCCAAGCCCTTTGAGTCGGGCAGGATCGGTGGGTTGTCCTTTACCTTTGGTGGTGTAAAAGTAGGCATGAAAGCCTACTTAATCTGGTTCTTACGTCCAGTAGCACCAATGCGAGCAGCATCAATAGCGTCACCCATACGAGCGCCACCAGTTGTCTGGTTCTCAGCCGGAGCTGAAGTAGGCTGACCAACTGGCTTAGTTACACGAGTGTAACCACCGTCAAGGCTTTCCTCAAGAAGTGTTGCTGCACGAAAGTCAATGGGCGTACCTACTGTTTTGCTGTCCACGTCAAAGATTGCGTCATACTTACTAGCCATTACATTTCTCCGTATGTCTTGTAGCCAACTACTTCTGGAGCGTCAGCGTTTGAGCCGTACTCCAACTTTGTAATGCCACCGATAATTGGTGTGCCCTTAACGCCACGAGCAGTGTTTGTTTCAACGCCACGGTTAGCAGGTCCACTTGTCTCAGTAGAGGTTACAGGTGTTGGGATGTATCCTGTGTCAATGGTGTTGGCTGTAGTTCCACGAAGGAATTCAGCCGATACTGTTGGAAATGATGCGCGTGATTCCATTATGTCCACCTTGTGTCGGTCATGTCGCACTGGCCACAGTAGCAAGGGTCTGATGTTTCGCCCTTAATTGCTGTAGCGTCGTTACGAGCTGCGCGTGTTGCGCGGTTTGGTAGGGGTGTTCCTGCTGGCATTGCGGATTCTGGTCCGAGTGTCAAGCCAAGTCCTGTAGGTACTGTCATGAGAGTTTTTCCTCGCTAGTGTGTTGATCCTTGAGAGAAACGAGGTTGCCGTTTTTGTCGGTAAGCCGACCACACATGAGACAATAAATCTCATCTATGCCAGCCTGTACGTCCCTGCTTCCGCAGTTCTTACAAGCTCTGGGCCACGACAACGCTCGTTCCTCTCTAGGTTCTAATTGACTACTGGACTAAGCCAGTGGGCCAGTTGTTCCGTCTGGACGAGTCGTAGACTCACCTAGGTCAACTGCTGGCTCAAAGGTGGTTCCAGTTCCAGGTGTAGTGCTGATGTCAGCGCCTAGAAGTGAACTTGACTCAATACGGATAACTGAAGCCTGACGGAAGATTCCGTAAGCACCAAGCCAGTACCATCCCATTGGGACGAAACGGCGTAGACGGTCAGTTACTGGACCAGGTACAACGTGTGGGAACGCTCCGTTACCGTCAACGTATGAGTGAGCCTTGGCAAGAGCCTGGCGACCAACGATGAGAGTTCCGTAAACGTTTGTTGAAGATGCACCAGCACCCTGGAATACAGGAGCACGTGGAGTTTCGATCCAACGAACACCTTCGTAAGCACCGAGCTCACCGTTCCAGATTTCACCTGGCTGTGCGTAGACGTGTGGTGCACGCCATCCCTGTATGTTTGAACCTGAGATAGATTCGCCCTGAAGGTCTGCAACGAGGTCTGGGTGGATGTAACCAACGTACATACCGCCGAATGTTGGAACGTTCTGAGCACGGAGACGAGCACGAGCAACACGGATGTCAAGTGATGACAATGTGTTTGCTGCTGCTACACCGGCACGAGTAGTTACAGAAGTCTGGAGTGTTGTTGCTCCGAGTCCTGATGCGTACTGTACGTTTGTTCCAACGTCCAAAGCAGCACGAGCAATCGTGTCGATTGAAACACCAGCGTTGTATCCAACTACGTTGGCAACGATTGGGTCAATGTCCACGAATGATGTTCCGCGCAACTTGGCAGTGGTAAGAACACCGTTACCGTATTCAGCAAGAGTCAACGCAACGGTTGAGTCTGACATTGCTACGGTTGTGATGTCTGTTGTTTCTGTAAGTGCTGTTGTTGAAATCGGTAGGTCGTTAACGATTGTGAACTGTACCGAAGCACCTGGCATTGACTGTGCAGTAGGCTGAACGTCTGCTACAGCGTCAAAGTAAAGCTCTGGACGTAGAGCGAAGTACGCCATACGGTCATAAGCGGCCTTCGAGAAGTCAAGGGTTGACTGTCCCGTTGGGTTGTCTGAGTAGCCATCAATAGCCATTTCAAACTCCTTTTCTAGTTAGTGTGTTTTGATTAACGCACGTTCCTAGAAGTCCAAACACCCAGTTTTTCAAACTGTTGTTCTTGTACGATCTTCATGGCTTCTTCGGGACTTGATGCCTCTTGAATACGGGCTAGGAATTCCTGACCTAAGTCTGGTCCTACGCCTGACGTACCAATAGTCGCGCCTTGGGCACGACGTAAAGCCTCAAGTTCCGCATCGTTAGCAGGGGCTTCGGTGGTTTCCTGATTAGATGAAAGGATGCCGTATTCTTCAGCCATCTTCCGGATTGCGTCTACTGACGCTTCTCCATCGTATGCCTTACGAAGTAATGCACCTGCACCTGTCTCTGGGATTCCAGCCTTGGTGAATTGGAATTCAAGCTTTTGCTTTTCCAGTTCTGCCTTTGCTGCTTCAAGTTCCTTACGGGCTTTGTCACCTTCACGCAACTGACGCCTAATGTTAGGGTCTAGTGGCTGACTGTTGGTTTCCTGCTCGTCAAGTTCGTTGTCGAATTCGGACATGTTGATCGCTCCTTCTAGGTACGCGCTTTATTCAGAGGTAAATAAAACGGATAAATTTGTTTGCACTATACGCACTTGGGGACGTGCTCCCCACCAAGCGGTTTAGTTGTCCAGCTCGCCCACGATCAATGGGGCCAAACACCTAACGTAATTGTAGCACATTATGTACGTGCAGAACCAAGACCCGTAACACCCTTAGCAGTTTCGGCATATCCACCACCCTTTTCAAAGGGAGCGGCCTTGGCTTCTTCGGCCAACTGTACCTGTCTTTGGGCTACTGGCTGTGTAGTGCCCCCAAAACCGGCTATTTGGCTTCCAATCAAAGTATTGGTGTCTACGGTAGGGGCAGTGGCTCCAGGGAGCGCCTTGGTCAAATTAACGTCCTTAGAGGCCGTCTGAAGCGCTGTCTGTGCCTTGCCTAGGGTAAACTGGCTGTAAGGGTCAGAAGCGGCACCCGTGACACCAGCAACCCTAACCATCTCAGCAAGTTGCTTAGCCTGGTCTGATGAGAAGTCTTGAAGTCCAGCGCCCTGAGCCGTGTTCTGTAGGTTGGCTGCCAATGCTTGACGAGCAATGACTGGCTCTGCCTTGGTTGGGTCAAGGAAATAGGCCAGAAGTCCACCAGGGCCAACGCCATGCTGTTGCATAAACTGGTTCTGAACGCTTTGAGGTAAAGCAGCGACAGCGTTGTAGCCTTCAGCAATACGACGGCTGAACTCTGCTGGAGATACCTGTCCAGCAATTAACTTGCCAATCTCTGCCCTAGTAAAGAAAGCGTCCGGAAGTCCGGCTGCCTGAGCTGTGTTCATCATTGCCTGACTAGCAGCCAAGTACTGTGCTTCGGTCATTTGCTGAGCAGCAGTCTTGTTGTGTTCAACCAAACCCTGAAAAGAATCCTTGTATTCCTTTGTGGTGCGGATCATATTCATCAACTCTTTAGCATTGGTAATGTTCTTCTTGAAAACAGCATCATCAATAAGTGGCTGAAGGTTAGAAAGACCCCATTGGTCAAGTGTTTGCTTAAGGTTTGAATCAGCATTGATTTTGGATGATGACGTAGCCGCGGCATTAGCGTATGCCTGGAATTGCTGACCTTCAACTTGAAGCGTCTGAAGTTGCAACTTTTGTGCTGAACTTAAGCCAGAGCCAGTAAAATCGTATGTCTTTGGGTCTACCTTGCTGAAGTCTCCACCAAACTGGTTGGCGGCACCCATCAAAGCACCTACGTTTTTTAAGACTGTCTTGTGATCTTTGGTATCTGGCTGAAAGAAGTATGAACCATCAATGCCATAAGGCTTAAGAAAGTCGTTAACTAATTGCTTACCTTTAGCAACACTTCCACCCTTTTGAGTTATACCCATGGCGTAAATAGCATTAAGCAGTTCAGTAGGCGTTGGGTTGTTACCAGCGTAAGTTCCAACAATAGTAGTTCCGTTGGGCAACGTGTAACCCATAGAGTTGGCTGTTCCACTCCATTGACTTGTTAGACTTGTGCTAGGAATTGTTGTGGTTGGAGTTGAGCCACCAACTTTCTTGGCTGACGCAGCACCTAGAGCCTTTGCTTCAGCGTTGGCTACGGCCTGACTAGGGCCAGTGACACTTACGTTCTTTTTAGTAACTGCGTCGTAATACGTTGCTGTATAGGTGGCCATTACATTGCTCCTTGTGCTGGTGCCATTGGCTGTCCTAGAGATTGTTCAGGACCACCTTGTGGTTGGTTCATTTCTTGTGCTAGACCCTGAAGAACACTAGACATCTTTTCTTGAGCAGCAGGTGTGTTCTTGTAATCAAACCCTGGGTGTGACTGAAGGTGTCCTTTCCACTCGTCAAGGCTCATTGGAACTGGGCGTCCAGTCTTAGGGTCGTGACCACCATTGAGTGCTGCTGACGATTTAGCATCGGTCATGAAGTTAGGCTCGTGGTCCTCACCCAACATCTGCTTAGCAACCTGACGGTATGGGTCAAGTAGGTAAGCGGTCTTGATGCCAGCTTCGATCTGTGGAGCCAAGGTAGGGTAGAGTCCCTGTGCTGTAGTCTTAAGGTATTCCTCAAATGCCTTAGCCTTCTGTGGCGTCATGTCCTCGGCAATCTGCTTGAGAGTGCCTTCCGACATTGGCACAGCGTAGTCATGAGCAAGTTGCTTCATGTCGGCTGCTGTCATTGACTTGGCTTCAGGCGCCTTGGTTTCTTCTGCTAGTGGTTTGTCTGCCATGGTTATTCCTTATTGTGGGTCGGGTAGTTTGAGCATTACTGAATTGATAAACGGTGCGAACTTTGCGTATTCAGGCTGTGTAGCAATACGTTGCCAGAAGTCATAATAATCTGATTTCATTCGTCCTGTTGTGTGACCAGCAGCAAGCCGTGACTTGAATGAAGCTTCGTATTGATTACGAACTTCTATTGCTTGCTTAAAGAAATCTTTGTAACCAGGGTCAAAAGCGTTGTCTACCGATGGGTCGTTAATTGCCTTCTGTAGTTGCTGGTATGAAACATAAGCATTTTGGTTTCGACGGCCACCATTGTGGTCAGCCAACCAAGTAACGTTGTAAATCTGCCCATAGGTTTTCATTTCACGGTTTAATTGATTAATACCTTTGGCATTTAGACCACCAGTTTTACGGTCAACATAGTGTTGGTTTTGAAGCAACTCTTTTTCTTTAGCGTTGTACATCTGGTCGCCTGTCCAAATGTTAAGAGAATCAAAGTACTTCTGATTAGTTTCACGTTGGCGAAGTCCAAGATTACGTTCAACAGAGAAAGTACGTGGATCGCTTTGATAGTTGCCTTGGTCATAAGCAAAAGCAAGAATGTTTGGATATTTACGAACAGCGTCAGGATTCTTGGTTAAGTATTCCAATGTTTTAGTGGTTTCAGGGTATGACGAACCAGTAGACATGGTGTGAGCCACAAGGTCAAAATAGTTGTTTGGGTAACGACGCATGAACTCATCAACAGCCAAGAAATACGTTGGGTACTTAGGAGTTCCATCAGGATTGGTTTCTTTAATAATGCCACTAAGTTTGTTGTTGTTTAAGAAACGTTCACCAATGTTGATGGATACTGGAAGTGAGAAACCAGCAACCGTCTTAAGTACGTAAAGCATGGCTGTACGATTATTGGCTTGGTCTTGAAACCTTTGTGCGTTGCCAGGAATAGCAAAGTACTCGCCCCACTTAACAGCAAGTTTTTGATTAATCATTGCTTCGGCAGAACTGCTCTGTGCTACTGAACCAGTAAACAAATTAGGGTCGGACTTGTGAAGTTCTTTGTAGAACTGAGTTATTAGTTGATTACTCATGTCACCAACAACGTAGTGATTAAGCGATACGTATGAATTAGTAAATGTGTCACCAAGTGTGTAACCAATAGCACCAGTAATAGAGTTTTTAATAACTGGGTTAGGCACAAGGTCTTGAATCATACTGCTGTTCATTGATTCAGGCATTACCTTTTGTAACACAGAAAAAACGTGTGGGTTGTGATTAGTTGCGTATTCGTAAATGGCCTTGGCAGGGAATGTAACCACAGGTCCCCATGGAATGTGCAAGAAGTTTTCTAGTTCGCCAATCCAACCAGCCTGATTACCAGTAGTAATAACGCTCATGGCAGATGATGTTGGTGAAGCATCAAGTCCGAATTGACCAGCCAATGTTGAAGAAGCACCAGCACCTTCAAGAGCTGTAAACCAGTTAAGGAATGAACCAACAACAGCAGTGGTCATTTCTCCACCAGGAATTTGAAACGTACCGTTCTTAATGCCGGTGTTAATGTGACTAATGTAATTAGTAACTGCAAGGTTAATTTTTAAGTAACGCTCGTAAGCCGCTGGGTTATCACCGGCCATACGAAGTGAACGGCGAATTGCTTGATTTTTGGCAAAGTAGTACGGAGCGAGTACGCGCATGTTCTGTTCGTACATAGTCTTGTCAAGTGGATTGTGAATGAACTTGGCCATGCTTACCGTGGCGTTAGTCTGAGCCAATACTTGTGCCTGATCCTCAGTGTAAATTTTGTCTGCAATAAGTGGGCGTAGTTTTTCCATCTCATTGTGGTATTCAAGTACAAAAAGTGGGTCACGTGAAAGGTTGTTTACAACTGGTCCAAGTAGTCGACTGTGAATTTTGTCAGACGCGTGAACTAGCAGGTTGCTACGTGAACCCTTAGCCAAAGGTGAAATGAATTCCTTAGCAGGAAAGTAGTTGGGTGGGGAATCCTTCTTCTTAACCAAGTCACCTAGCCATTTAGCCATTTGACGTGGCCCCATAATGTCGCCTGTTGACATCTGCTCAAAGATGGTTGGGTGAATTTTAAGACCACGCTCACCAGTACCAAGGTTAGAAATGTGTTCAGCAATAGCCTTAGCCCAGTCACGTAGTGGGTCGCCTGTGGTGATGTCTGCTGGTGAAAGCAAACGAGAACGTTCAAAGCGCTCTAGGAAGCGTGGGTCAAAACTGTTAAGCATTTGAACACCGCGTTCTTCAAGCAGGTTCAAGAAACGTGCGTGTCCTTCTGCGCCTGAGAAGTATGCAGCTCCACGCTGAGTAACAAGTTCGTGAGCGTAATCAGCGATTGGCTTAAGCACTCGGTCATGGTTAATACGAGATATATTTTCAAACAATGCAGTTCCAGCGGCGCTGTTATCGTTCTGAATCTGAACGTGGCTTTCACCACGAACCATTGATGAAGCAGTTGGCTCGTTTGTAACTGGGTCAACGCCCCATACCTGTGCCAAAGCAGCATCGTTCATTGCTTCAGATGTAACTGAGTCATGCTGTGCGTGTGAACCCCAAGGCAAAATTCCATCGTTAAGAAGAATTACGTCAGTAGCGTCTTGTACTAAACGCTCCAATTTGTCTGTTGCAAATGTCTTAATCATTGCTTCGTCAAACCCAAGCATGACACCACCAACAACGTTCTTAATCAAGAATTTCTGTCGATCTAGGAGCGTTACTTTATCGCCACCTTCAGCAGCAGTAGCAGTTACTTTGTCAAAGTCATTAACTAACTTCTCTAGTTTGATTGTGTTACGCGCAAAACTTTCTGCAATAAATGCTTCAAAGAAGTGGAATGGGCCTGTTCGTAGTGCGTTAAGCATTACTTCAGACATAGATACACGTTCTGCCCAACCAAGTGATGCAAGCGACATTGGCTTAAAGTACTTGTCTAGGTAGGCTTGGTTAAGGTCTTGAATTAGTTGAGCGTTGCTACGTACACCACGCTTGCCAAGAGCACGGTTGATAATAGGTATGGGTATTTTCTTTTCAGTCTGTGTTGACCATTCGTTCTTAAACGCCTCAACAAACTTCTCAGCTGATTCTTTAGACGTAGCAGACATGGCCGCAATTTGGCGAGCCTGTGCGTCAATAGCATCTAAATTGTCAAAGCTCTGGCTAATAAGACCTTTAAGTTCAAAATGCATTTGCTGAACAGCAAGGTGTTCTCCCCATAGGTGCTCAAGTGCAGCGCCACGACGCCAATCCTCAAAGGTAACTCCCTGACGTGCAAGTTCACGCATTGTTCCAACATCTTGCATTGGAATAGCACGCCTGTCTAAATTGGTCAATGGAAGGTTGCGCTCAATAGCGTCTTTCATGGCGTTGTATTGTTTTAGCAGTCCATCGGACTTTCTTTCCAAGTAAGCATTGATACTTGCTACTCGTTCAGATGGTAGGAGTTCCTTGTAATCATCGCCACTAATAAGTTTCTTGACACGACTCATTGTAGTTTTTGTTTGTGCTTCAAAACCACTTGATACGTTTTCTAAACGTGTTCTAACTGCAACGCTACGGTCAATAAAATCTTCGCCTAATATTTTGTTTGGTGGTATGTTGGTTGGAACGTAACCATTAACATCAGGTTTGATTCTTTCTTTTGCCCCAGGTACATCTTGATATCCAAAGCCTTTACTTGTTGTTTTTCCTGTGCTCATACCTTTTACTGGCACAGAATCTAAACCTAATTGTTCTGCTGCAATTAAACGGTGATTACCTTCGTCAAGAATAGCCTTGCCGGTATCTGGATTATAACTAAGTATTAATGGGTCGGTAAAACCATTTTCTTTAATTGATTTCTTTAATTCTTCAATAGTTTCTTTTGAATATTTTGTTACAGGGCTAGATGGGTCAAGTCGGTCATATTCTCTGTATTTTTTAAGTTCAGAAAGTTTTACCCATTCAATTTGAGAACCAGTATTAGTTTCTACATTTCCAAGCTTGCTAATTGCTTCTCTAGATTTTAATTTTATTTCATCAGTAAGAGACCTAAATATTTGTGCTTCAGGGCCAAGGCCGCTTTCAAGCGTTCTCTTAAGTGATCCGTCTAGGTGGGTAGCAATGTCCTCAATGGTCTTGCCTGAGTTTTCAGCAACGCTGGCAATAGTGTTGAAATCTGAGTTCGTCTTAAGGAATGTGTCTACTAGTCCAGTGCGGTTAATGCTCTTAACCATTCGACCAATAGCCTTGTTCATACGCATGAGGTCAGATCGACGTGGAAGGATTAACTCACCAAGGTGGTTCTCTCCAATACCTGCGTTCTTGAAATAGCCATTGAGCATTTCAACCATGTTGTAAAGGTCGCTCTTAGATGAAACATAGTGACCACCAAGGCCACCACCGTCTGCACCAATCTTGTTGTCTACTTGTGACCAAGCGTGTTCTGAAAGTGCATCAACAATAGACTGAAGTTCACCCTGTGTGTAGTGAGAACTAATGTTTCTCATAGTTGCTTCAAAAACAAGTTTGCGGTATACAACTTTATATGCTTCACTGCTTGTCTGAGATGCAGCATACAAAGCGTCACCAAATGCTTTGATTTCATCTTCAGGCATGTAGAAGGTACGAGCAAAGTCCATTAAAGCAGGGATGGAATTGACTGAACCAACTTCAATCTTTCGGCTGGTCATCTCACCACCGCGCATCCACATTGGGTTACGACGGAATTGTAGAGCTATGCGCTGACGCCAGGCTACTTTTACTTTTCCTGCTAAGTCTGTTGGACCATTAAAAGGATTCTTAACGCTGATGTCGTAACCAGTCATCTCCTTGACTTGATTAGCCAATTCCTTAGTTACAATTAAATCTCTACCAACAAGTTCGCCAAGGGTACCAAACTTCTCTCCCAAAGCGCCAGTAAGTGCAACCTTAAATGCTGAGTACCAACCAAGTGTCGGTGCTCGTGATGTAATGATGTTGATTCCAGCAGACAAATCTTCTAATACTGAAAGTACTTCTTGTGGTGTAGTTGCCTTGTCTAGTTTGCCAATAACTTCTTTGTTAAACGTGCCAGGAAACTGCCTAAGAATTTCACTAGAACTTTGAGTAGAAATCAAGTCAATAGCACGACGAACACTATCGTACTGACGGTACGCACGGGTAATGTCACCAGCGCCACGGATACCAAGACCACCGTACCAAGCACCAAGCTTGCCAGTAAACCCAGCAAATGACTTGGCCATTTTTGGAATCTCAAGTGCTCGTCCAAGTGGATCGCTAATGCCAAACTGAGCAAGCAAATTAATTGCCGTTGCCGTTGGTGTAAACATTAATGTTCCTTGTTGACCCAACAAAGTAGCCAAATCAGAACCTAAACTAATTGGATGTCCTTTAGCATCACGAACATTTAAGTCAGCAGTTTCATTCCACAGTTTTGCGGTTAATGGATTTGCTTGTGCCTGTTGCATCATTGATAAATAAGCAGCGTTAGCACCGTATCCACCAGTTACATCCACAACTTCACGAAGTCCTTTTAATGGTAAACCAACTGCGTACTTGTTTAGAAATTCAGAAATGTTTTTAGATACGTATGCTGATTTAGAAAAGTTGGAAGCAACGGGAGTTGCGGCTTCGGTTGCGGCTTGTTCAGCTTTAGCAGAGACTTGTTCATAAAGGTCTTTCTCCCATTGAGTCATTGGGTTCCAGACCGTAGTCTTGTCCATAGTATTTTTAAGCCACACAGGGTCATGCTTTACTAAACGTGATTGTGCTGCTTTAATTTCTGCTTGAAGTGCAGTATCACCAGGATTATCTATTAAACGAGACTCAGCATTAGCAACAAGTTCTTTGTCAGCAGCAACAGAGCGAGCCAAAACCTGTTCGGAAGTTCTAGCAGTTCCTTCTAATGCAGAAGCAGCAAAACTTTCAGCACCAAGAGCAGGTAATAAATTCAAAGCATTATTACTCATTGTCCAATTAGCACCATGTTGATGAACACTAGATGCTAAGTTTGCAAAAGCGTGTGCAGGAAGAAATGGAAGTTGTTTTATAAAATTCCAATTATTAGCACGTGCTTCTGGTGTAGCAGGAGTAGTAAGAGATTGGTAAAGTTTTACTGCTTGTAATGCCATACCAGGAAGTGCTTGTAATTCTTGTTGACCACCTTGTGCTGTTTGAGCCATGTTTGCTAATGGGTCGCCACTCCAACCTTGAATCTGATTTCTGATAAGTCCTTTGCCAGCACTTATCACAGCACGGCCAGGAGCAGCAAGAAAATCTAAACCAAATTTACCTGCATCAACAACGCTTCCAAGAATGTCTTTACCCATGTTAAAAATGTTAAAATGTTGCGATGTATTTTTAACTGCGTTCTGCATTTGAACGTATCCCATGGCATTAGCCATTACAGTTGCATTGACACCGTAGTGAGTTGCTAGCGCTTGAGCAGTCGTAGGGTCTTTAGCAATTTCAGGGTTGTTGTGAACTAAGTTCTCAATCGTGTTCTGTACTGACGTAGGGAACGTTTTAATTGCAGTTGGGTTATTGGGGCCAATAAACTGTTGACCACGAGTATCACCAATGTATCCCTGGGGCGCACCAGACTGCTTATCTACGTTCTGTTCACCGGCCATTACAGACCCAATGTACGAGCTGCGCTGGCCAAGTCCATCAAAGTAGCAGAAGCGTTCGGACTATTCGCCAAAGCGCCAAGCATGTTGGCAACGGCTGGACGAGTAGTAAGTAATGCTTCCGATCCTACACCTGGTCCCATGTCAATGCCAGATGTTGTTGGCTCGTTAGGGTAATCAGTTGGGTGAAGGAATCGAAGTTCGCCTGGGTAAGCAGGAAGTTGTGGCAACTGTTCAGATACAGTAGTTGGCGCTGCTTGTGCTGGTGCTTGCGCTGGCGCAACCGATACCTGTTGTGGTGCTACGGGTATTGCACGTTGAGCAGCCTGTTGTGCACCTGCTTCTCCGTAGCCTTGACCAGTAGCGGCCTGGACTGGCATTGCTGCGTTAAGGTCAGTACGGTTTCCGTATGCTGTTCCTGGCGTTCCCTCACGGGCGCCACCTCTACCTGTACGTGGCATCTATTACATCCCTGGTGCGGCACCGGCTGGAGCTGGTGGACGCTTCAAAGTTGACAACATAGCACTCAAGTTCTGTGCTCCGGCTGGTGGTGGTGCGATAGGCGTTCCAGCAGGGTTGTCTGGCGATACGCCGATACCAGGCTGTGACTCTGCCTGAACTTCTGGTGGCTGTCCACCTTGCTGCATTTGCTGTTGCATTTGCTGTTGCTGGTTTGCTTGCTCGGCTTGCTTCGCTTGCATTTCTTTGTGGACTTTAGCAACCGCGGCTTCAAGAGTGACGTGTCGTTCTGCCTTAGCCATTGCGATTTCAGCAATAACGTTGGGGTCAAGACTTCCCTGCGACGCCTGTTGTTCAAGGCCAGCAAGAAGCGCCTTACGTAGTCCTTCAATTTCAACTTGATCACGTTCACGAATCGGGTCCTCAATCGCTGGGTCCATCTCACGGGCTGTCTGTGTAGACATAATACCAGTTCCGACACGTTGACCAATGGCGACTACCATGCCATTTACGTCTGAACCAGGCATTGAGTACTTGACGTATGACAAGTCCGTTTCGAATGTTTCGTTTGGCGTGTAGTCAGGGTGAGTAATCTTACCGTCGTTACCAAAGAAGAACATGCTTGGCTTTTTACCGTAGTAAGCCTTCATGATTTTTACCGCACGGCGGTTCTCTGCTTCTAGTGAGTTAGCGAAGATTTCCTGATACTCTTGAATAGGCATGTCAACGGTGTTTGACATGACCATTTCACCTCGACGAGCTGTACGAACGTTGCTTGGTGATTCCCCACCAAACTCTGCAGGGATTCCACCTGTGAGTCGCTGAGCGCGTTCCATCCGGTCAAGTGCGTCGTTTGTGGTTGAACCTGGCTGCAGATGTGTGATTTGTACTTGTCCCTTATCAACGACTCCACGGATTCCTTCTTTACCATTAGCTTCTTGAATAATACGAGGTGATGATGGAGAGTTGCTTGTGCTAACAATCCACTCATCTGGGAACACGTTGCGGAAACGAGCAATCATGTCCAGTGCATCCAGTTTAGCCATGCGCTGGTAGGTTCCAAGCATCTGGTCAAACTGACCCTGTAAGCGGTCTAGTGTGATACGTCCAGCAATAACTACTGGGCTTACCTCTGCACGGTTAGGGATGCGCTCCAAGATAATGTGCGTAGCGATTCCCTTGCCTGTCTCAGTGCTGTATGCACTTGCCTTTGGCTTTTCAGCACCAACGGCAATAAGCACAGTTTCGTTAGCGTCCATGTACTCCAACACTTCAAACATGTCGTGGTCGCCCTTTTCACCACGGTACAAGATAGCCATCTGTGCTGGGTAGTTTTCCTTCAACCAGCCAAGTGGTCGGCGGTCAACGAAGATGCAGTCTGCTGGCTCCATTGAGTCTGGATCAAGCATTGGTGCAGGGTACGTAGAAAGTGGGTTACGCACGCGCCAGTGAGGAATGTCACGCTGGTCGTCGTGGTAGACCGACACTGGTGAGATAGTTACAGCACTCATACCGTAAGCAGTAAGGTGACGTGCACGGCGACGTAACTTGGTACCCATCTTGTTCATGTCCCACCAACCAAGGTTGGCTAGACGACGTTCACGGGCACGGTTCTCAGATACCTGAATACCTGGGCGTACTGGCATGTACGAGATGTCTGGGATGACTGAAGCCACGCGCATAGCGAACTGGTCAATACCTTGAGCAATCAAGTTCGGAATGGCAGGCTTTTCCATGTCATCTAACTCAGGCAGTGGAATGATAATGTCGCCGTTGTAGTGACGACGGATATCTTCCATCTTGCTAAAGAGTCCACCGCGGTCTTTGCGGCGCTCCTGGTACATGGTTACGACCTGTGCCGCAGCCTTGTCATTATCGAACGAGAGAGCCACTTATAACCTCAATGTCTTAGGGGTGGACGACTTCACCCATGATGGGCGCCACGCTGGGGCTGTTGCCGATTTCGGCATGTAGAGGTTGGGAATGTTCCACTCTAGAAACCATTGAGCCATAACACAGTCATCTGTGCGTGACCCATTAGGGTACTTTGTAACCTCATCAATTAGTTTCATAGAGCGAACTTTTCCTTCACCCCTACCAGGTAATCTTACACGACCGAAGCGGTAGTGGGGTTGTAACACCGTCACACCCAGTGCTTCGTCCGATTTATTGATGCCATTTGTGTTGTGGGGAATGATCTCCACAGACCGCATTTGGCGCCATTGCTTGACATAATCGTACTGAAGCATAAACCGCTGAGCTGCATTAGATTCCACAATCCAGTACTGAATTGGGTATCCCATGGACTCAGACAAGTTCTGCCATTCTTCCATAACCCCAGTGTATTTACCGTCATGGATGTTGTAGTCCAAGAACTTACTGGCTTCCATCTTCTGGCGAATCAGGTCAATCAAGAACCGTTGCTGGGACTCTGGGTGGTACAGCCAGCACTGGATAGCCCAATAGTTAGTCGGACTAGGGTCAGCGGTAGCGACCATCAGGCACTCGCTGGCTGAAATGCCACGGGGTATCTGCCAGATGTCTCGGTCTTTGTCCATGCACCCTGGGTTGTCA
>Ga0208380_1000071_pt1 | contig 29877 bp, 40 predicted proteins | sample CryBogCBE27Jun07_FD_184570 | JGI IMG/M metagenome (GOLD analysis project Ga0208380, IMG submission 184570) | Freshwater microbial communities from Crystal Bog, Wisconsin, USA - CBE27Jun07 (SPAdes) | ecosystem: Environmental > Aquatic > Freshwater > Lake | place: Crystal Bog, Wisconsin, USA... | reverse complement strand
TGGATAAGCCCATCCCCCGTGCAATTTGCGATGATGTGAAGGCGCATAACATGGGACGCCTGACTGATATTGGCATTGAGCGCCGCAGGAACCTTGCAATCGTTTCCGATTACGGCCTGCGCGAACTTGCCAGCGAATTGGGCAATGGTCAGTCGGCTGGCTTCGAAATGGAATTTGAATCCGTGGGCCAGAGCGATCCCGAAATGACCGCGCCGAAGCTGGAAGAGGGGTTGCGCATCAAGCACGATGCAGATTCCACCCAGTCACGCGCTCGCGGCCGTCCGCGCAAGTCGTAAGGTAACAGGGGAACTTCGTGCAGATTTATCCTTACACGCCTATCCCTACCGAAGCCGGTTTTTCCGATTGGATTTACTCGGTTATGGGCGTGCCTGCGCAATATCTGCCCGTTGATTCCCCTGTTATTGGTTACGCCTACAACACTTCGATGGGTACGGTTAACCCGTACTTCATGAATTCGCCCGGCCCGATTTACCTGCAAATGGTTTACAATTTGGCCGGGCACCTATTGGTAACTTGGGCGCCAGACGTTCCGGGATTGGTGTATATCACCGTCGAAAACGTCAATTACGGGTTCTTTCAGTACCTTCGCAAGCAGAACAACATGCTTGGCTTTACAACCGGCATTGTTCAATCGTCTAGCGATGAAGGCACTAGCGCAAGTATGGTTGTGCCCCGGCAGGCGGAAAACCTGACAATTGGTCAGCTTCAGTTGACAACCACAGTTTGGGGGCGCACCTACCTTGGATATGCGCAAGACTATGGCACCAATTGGGGGCTAGATTGATGACCGATCTAGTTTTGGGTGTCATTGACGTACCCTATGAAAACGAGGGCTCGACGCCAAAGAAAAAGCCCAAACGTGGCGAAGGCAGTTCGCGCGGCGCTGCAACCACAACGGTTGAAGTTGCAACCATTTTGGAAGAAAAATACGGAGTGATGCAAGCGTTTTACGACGCGCACAAAGACACCGTAACTTCATCGCTTATTTCTTCTGTCGAGGGTGCTCTTGAGACTTTGTTTTCGGGTGGCCCGGTGGTTGATCCGTTTGCGGATGCTGGTCAAAGCATTCAGGCGGAGTTTCGCACATTCCTGATGACCGCCGAAATTGAAAGCATGGGCATTCCCGGCGTTCCGACAAAAGCCGCTCTTGATCGTCGCTCGCTGCGTTTCAAAAACAAAGTTAGCGATCATGCGCGTCCGTCGTTCGTGGACACATCGACGTATGAACTTTCCATGCGCGCTTGGGTGGAATGATGGCCACCAGCGGCGGCGGATCAATCTTTGAGACTACTGGCAACCAAGGCCAGATGTCGTCAACGCTGCGGGCAGGGCTTGAAACGCTCGACCTTCAGCAGACTGTCACCTTCGTGCTTTATAAGCGCATTGTCCTGCCGGTTGATGGGTTTGTGTTTTGGGTTGAAGCGGCGCTGCTTGCACCCGGTTCATACGATAGTTCTTTCTCGTTGCAGTTTGAGGCCAAGGGATCGCTGCACCACACCACAACCAATAGGCAAGATCCGGACGAGAGTTTTTCGGTTCACCGGATGGTGTTTACCAGCCTGCAACCGATCAACGATCTTGCGGAAATGTCGCCAGAGTATATTTACCTAGCAACCACCGATGGCGAGCAATACGCATTTTCGACGCGATCAAGCTGGTACAGGCAATCGGGTCTTTATCATTATAGTGGCGATGCTGTTTATTCCACGCTTGCATCGCAAATTCTGAATGACCCCAACAGCCTTGCGCAAGCTCAAGTTGTTTCTAATTCGCTGCCGGTTTGGCTTACGCTAAATCAGCTTTTCCCAATTTATCCTAGCTATCTTGTCCCAGATAACTTGAACCCGCCTTATGCCGTTGTGCATATCGACGAAAACAGCACAAGCCCAATGCAGGCAAACCCGTACTGGGATGCTGATGGAAATCGGTGGCAGCTTGCAAAAGATAGCGTTCTGGTAACGACATTTGGCATTAGAAATGATATGATCTTGGATTGGATTGATTCAGTTCAAAATTACGCTTTGAACAATCCGCAGATTTTCGGTATTATGAATTCACCTGTCCCACGGGATGGTAAAAGAGGGCAGGTGGAGATAAACGCAATTGCACAGAAAAAGTCGATTGTGTTTGATGTCAACTATTACCAGTCCCGCATGAATAGTCTTTCCCTGCAATTGATTAAATCGGCTTTCTTGAAAAACGTCTACCCTGAGATTTGAGAACGGAGAATTAAAATGAGCCAGAATCTTTCCGCACAGACCGCCCTTGCTGCAAACGGCGGCATTTCCTTCACCAGCCTTGACGGTGCGGGCAACCTGCGCGTCACTGAAAAGAACGAAGTCCACCTTCAGGTTGCTGCAAGCCAGACCAAGCAGCTTCTTGGCACCGTTGGCGCTGTTGGCGATACGCTGTATGCGATCACCATCGTTCCCGCGACTGCCGCTGCTGGCGCAGTGACCTTGTATGATGGTTCGGGTTCGACTGGGATTGTGCTTTTTGCTGGCGGCGGCACGACCGCGCTAGTTGATCTTAAGCCTTTTCAGGTGCTGGTGCAGGCCAAGGCCACCACGACCGCAACTCCGGGTTGGTATGTGACCACGGGCGCTAACGTGTCGGTTGTGGCTGTTGGCAACTTCACCTGATAAGGTGAGGAAGCGGACAATCTAATCCTGACCAGAGGGCAGTCAAATGGCAGCAAATATCAATATCGTAACGGTTAATGCCTCGGTTTTGCAGGCACCGACCCCGAATAACCTTCAGCAAAATGGCGCATTCATTTCGCAAGGTGGCACGACTCTCGCTAAGGGCACTGCCTCTCTGGTCAGCACGTTTGCTCAGTTGCAGTCGATCCTTGCAACTGGAAAGACGATTTCTTCGCTTACGTGGGCAACTGGTACCGTTACCGTTACCACCTCTGCGGCTCATGGCTGGACTGTTGGGGACACGCCTGTTTCAATCGTGATCGCAGGGGCTGTGCCTGCGGGGTATAATGGCACGTTTAATGCGACCATTACCGGCGCAAATACGCTGACTTACCCCTTGGCAAGCAATCCCGGCGCTGAAACCACGCCGGGAACCGTTAGCCTTGGGTCGGTTGTTGAAGTCACGCAGATGGGAAATACGTATTTCGCCGGAAATGGTGTTCCGTCGATTTATGTGGTCGAGCTTGGTGAAGGCACGCCGACCGAAGGGGTGGCTGCGCTTACCACCTTCATCAACAAGGTTGCTGGCACGCAGCAGCAAATTTACAGCTATTTGATCCCCCGCGAATGGGACAACAACGCTGCATTTTTGACGTTCTTGTCGAACTACACTTCGGTCAATGCGCTGATTAACTTCTGGGTCACGACGACTGTTGCGAACCAGACCGTTTATGCTGGCTTGAATTGCGTGTACGCGCAGGTCGAAGCACCGAACCTTCCGGCCACTGAATTCTCGATTGCTTCGCCGTTTGGCACCGCGCTTACGGCCCTGCCCAGCAGTGGCAACAAGCTCGCGCCGCTTAGTTATGCGCCCAGCTACGGCACCACCGCGTACCCAATCACGGGCAACCAGAGCGTGTTGCAGGGCTTGGCAACCAATAATGTCGGCTGGATTGGGACTGGCCAGCAGGGCGGTATTTCGAGCAACATTGTCTATCAAGGCAAGATGTCGGACGGCAACTTCTGGAACTTCTGGTATTCGGTTGACTGGGCGCAGATCAACATGCAGCAGGCCCTTGCCAACGAAGTCATCAATGGCTCTGCATCCAACTTGAATCCTCTGTATTACAATCAGGCTGGCATCAATCGCTTGCAAAATCGCGTTGTTCAGGTTGCAGCCAAAGGCGTGGCAAGCGGTGTCGGTAATGGCAAAATTGTCGTAACCAAGCTCCCGCAAGCGCAGTTTCTCGCAAACCTCAATGCTGGTCTGTATGAAACGCAGATCGTCATCAATGCGGAGCCATTCCTGACCTATGCGCAGGAAAATCCCAATGATTATGGGATTGGTAAATACGCCGGGATTAGTTGCGTGTGGATTCCGCAGCTTCCGTTCCTTAACGTGTATTTCAACCTCATCGCCACCACGCTTTTGATCGCCTAAGCGGTCTAAAAAGGGATCACAACAATGGCTAATCCTATCGTTCCGCAGGGCACTTTGAACAGGGCGCTAACCAGCGTTCAAGTGGTTGATTTTCCCAACCTGAATGTTACTTCGGGTTATTTTGGCGAAAAGCTGGCGAGCATTACGTTTGAGGGCAATACCAGCGACTATATTATGACGCTGACCGGCGCTGTTCCATCACCCCGCCTGTATCAAGTCGTAACCTGCACGATGTATCTTAACAAAAGCCAATCGCTTTCCAATGATTGGGAAACGCAGCGCACCAACAATTCGCAAATTGGCGACATTGTTGTTACGACTGACTCGACTAATCTTGACGCATACACCTTGAGTAATTGCGTGATTGAAAACATTCCCAGCCTTGAATTCACCGGCCAAACGAATGACTTTCCCGTTACGATCAAGGGCATTTATTACATCAACTCTGATCTGTTTAATTAAATAAATCCGCAGTAGGACACTCGCAATGGCCACTATCAACCGTCATCTGAATATTGTCATTCCAATTAATCGCGCCGACGAAACCAAGATGTACGTTCACGCGATGCCAATTAGGTCTGAAGTTTTCGAAACCTATCACATGGTTTTGGCTAAGACGTTTTCGGCATTTGCGCATAACGGTCTTGATCCAATGAGTGGGCCGAGTGTTGCTGCATTGGTAATGCGTAGCGTTGCGGAAACAACGCCGCGTATTACCGGCGGCAACTGGTGGGAAGGACCGGATGGTATTGGTGGCGAACGCGGGTTGTTTTCCGAAATTAGACGCTTGAGCAACGTAATTTTGCCCGTTGAAGGTGAGGGTTGGAAAACAATCCCATTGCAATCGGCTTTTGACAAAAATATGATCGATCAAGAGGAAAAGATGGAGGTCACAAACCTTCTTGCTTTTTTTACTGTCGCCTCGCTGGTTGCTCCGAGGGTGGATCGTCAAAGGTTGGTTCTTGGAATGGCTACAATTTACGAATTGCAAACTACGTTCTTGAATTGTACGGAGTTCGCCAATTCCTTGAAGACATCGACGCAAGACGAGAATACTGGCGAGAGCAGCCAAGCATAATTTCCGAAATCCTACAATGGGTTTCAAGTGATGGTTGGAACGAGTTTTTTAAGGATAAAGGCAAACCTTGGGATGGTTATCTAACCGCCGAATCGTTTCGCAATAGATTTATTGTTGATGGCTTTACGGTTCTTTCATCCATCCTAAAATATCATTGATAGGGAAAACATGGCAGCCCCCATTCTAAAAATCCCAATTGATGATGAAGCGTTCAATAGATTTCTTGAATCATTCAAGAAATATCAAAAGAGCGTTGGGCAGCAATCTGAAGTTTGGGGCGAGGTCAATTCTAGCATTAAAGAATTGGCGTCTAGCGGTGTTGATTTTGTTTCTTCTATTGAGGAGCAAATAGACGCTACGCGTAAACTTTCCGAACAAGAAGATAAGCGAGCGCGCGCTTTGCGTGACGCTGCGGCTAAGCACAAAAAAGAACAAGAGGACGAAAAAAAGCGGCAAGACGAAATCAGCGCAAAGCGCAAACAGTCGATCAATCAAATCAGGGATTACGGCAAAACGCTTGGTGACGTAGCGGCCAGCCTTGGCAAGATAGGTGTTGGACCGCAAGCCGCGCTTGGTATTGTTGGTGGCGCTAGTGAGGGCCTTGGAGCCGCTTCCAGTATGCTTGGTGGCGCTGGTGGTGGATTGGCCGCTGGATTGGGTGGAGCAGCTGCAATAGGCGCTGGTGCGCTTGCTGTGGTTGGTGGTGCCGGTTATGCGGCTTATGAATTGGCTGAGCGCAATGCCGACCTACAGCGCCGTGCTGGGGGCTTGGGAATTAGCACTGGCGAACTTCAAGGTTCACACATCTATCAAAACCGCCTGTTTGATACGGAATCCGCAATGGATCGTATTATGCGGATGAAATACGACGTTACACAGCGCGGGCCTTTGTATGCTATGGGCGTTCGCCCCGAAGGCAAAGATGCCGCGCAATTGCTCACCGAAATCTCAATGAAGGCAAAAGGGCTTACCGAAAAGCACCCTGAAAACTTTCTGACTTACGCACACGCCTTGGGGTATGACAAAATCCTAAGCGCGGAAGATTTGATGCGAATTAAAGGTTCCACTCGCGAACAAATTATCAAATACGGCAAAGACGCTGCTGATTTTGCCAAGTTGCATGGAAACACCAAAGATCAAAATGACCGGCTAACTGATTTTAAGAACAATGTAGATGCAGTTAGTACGGCATTCACAAATAATCTTGTTCCTGCAACCCTGCGCGTAACCGATGCGTTTAATGCGCTCGTTAAATCAATGGGCCAGCAAAATCCCGAGCCATCGGTGGCGGATAGCACTATTTCTAATATTGCTAAAGAGGGTCTGATTGCGAGCGGACCTGCTGGATTGGCTGCTGCGTTTGCTTCTAAATTTGTCGGCAAAATTCAAAGCTACGTTTTTGGAAATGGCGGCGCTGCAAAGATCAATCAAACGCAAGAGTTGAAAACTGCATCTAAAGCATTTCCGGAACTTGAACGCAAATATGGGCTGAATGCAGGTACTTTGGACAAAATTGCTCAGATTGAATCCAGTGGAGGCAAGCGCGCAGGATTAAGTCCAAAGGGTGCCCTTGGTGCCTTTCAGTTTATGCCCGGCACTGCAATGCAATATGGCATTACAAATAGGGCCGACATCAATCAGGAGGCTGTTGCTACTGCAAGGTATATGCACGACCTTCTTAGGCAATTTCACGGCGATGAAACCGCAGCAATTGCTGCATTTAATGAGGGTCCGGGCAATGTTCGGTCTCAAATGAAAAGGTATCATGAAAATTGGCTTTCTCACGCACCAAAAGAAACTAGGGATTATGTTGCAAAATATAATCCGGGCACGCCTGCTGAACACGGCCATTCAGGCAAGCCTGTTAAAGTGTCTTTGAACGTGACCAACACTTCCGGCACTGCCGTAGCAATTACCGCAAATTCTGCAAAAACGGCGGCGATGGGATGAGCTTTTCAGATTACGATTATTGGAACACTCAAAATCCGATCATCCTCGTAAATGGGGCTGCTGGAACGGGTGCCATTTCAATTTTGAATATCATGCAGGCGCAGGGTTTTGTAAAAGGCCCTACGTATGCAGCCAATCCAGATAGCACAGATTTTGTGAAGTTTAGGATTATGTCGGGTCATTCGTTGATGAACAACGAAGTTGCCACATATCCATTTGCCAACCAAACAGTAGCGGCAAACGCCATAATTACGCAGCCGCTTGAATTGAACATGGAGATGATTGTTCCGGCAACGGGCGCATTTAATGTTTTGACCAAACTTTCGGTCATGACATCACTTAAAAGTACGCTAGATCAACACACCGCTGCCGGTGGGTGGTATGACATTTGCACGCCTAGCTACATTTATCGAGGTTGCTTGCTGACAAGTCTGGTTGATGCATCAACCGAATCTATGGGGGCGCAGGCGCAGGTCAGGTGGGTGTGGAGTTTCATGCAGCCATTGCTTACGGCTGGCGAGGCTGTTCCAGCGCAAAACCAAGACATGGCTAACATTACCAACAAAAATGTGAATGCTGGCGATCCTCCGGGTAGCAAACCCGTAACGGTTGGTGCAAAAAAAGCATCTTCAGGGTTGACTAAAAACATTGTTCCTGCCGTGAAGCATACGCCATCCGGCAACACACCGCCACGCACCAACACCACAACACTAAATGTGGTATCTGGTCGAGACCTTTCAACGAATAGTTTTTATTGATCATGGCAACACTCATTCAATTCGCCCCAACCGTTACGCAGAACTTTTCGTTCTTGCCGACTCTAGATGGCAGGCAGTATTATGCTGTGGTTGATTGGAGTCTTTACGGTCAAAGATGGGTTCTTAGTATATATACGTTGCAAAACGTATTGATTGTGCAAAAGCCGCTCACAGCATCGCCCGACAATTACGACATTAATCTTGTGGAGGGGTATTTTACCACATCCACTCTGGTTTATCGCGACAGCAGCAACAACTTTGAGATAACGCCTTGAGTCGATTTTATAAAATTGTTGTTGGCCCTGAAACCGCCAATCCCGCCCTTGGAGTTGCCAGTAACAACGCTGGCGCTACGTGGACAAACACGGTCAACGGCGCGGCTGATCTTGGCGCACAAACAGTTGAGTTCGATATTGTAAGCACAACGCTTGATAATCCAGTTAGTGCTGGATCAATTAAGATATGGGGGCCAAGTAAGGCTCAAATCTCACAAGCATCAAACTTTAATGGAGCGCCAATTCAAGTTTTTGCAGGTATGCAAAAGGGCTTGCCATTAGCGACTGCTGATTTTGATTCAGGACAGCAGGGCCTTATTGCCTATGGAGTTATATTTCAGGCTTTTGGTAATTGGCAGGGGGTTAATCAAACTCTTGATTTTGTCATATTGCCTAGCGAGGGAAACAATCAAGACAACCCATCAAACATATCTTACCTTTGGAAAAAAGGCACACAAATGGCGGATGCAATTAAGCATCTCTTGCAAATTGCATATCCAACATTTGACCCTCCCGCAATAAACATAAGCCCCAACTTGGTTTTGCCAAATGATGAGCCTTTTGTTTGGCAGACCCCAAAACAATTTGGCATTTATATTCGCGGAATTAGCAAGAATATTATTGGCAACAGCATTAAAAATTATCAAGGCGTAAGCATTGTCCAAAATGGAAATCAATTTAAAGTATTTGATGGAACGGTAAATCAACCATCTGCTGGAGCAAATACAAACACGGGAAACGCAAGTTCTGTAAAAAATATTGCTTTGCAAGATTTGATTGGTCAGCCAACTTGGCTTGGACCAAACGAAATACAATTCAACACGGTACTTCGGGCGGATATTAACTTGGGGACTTTGATTAAGTTTCCCCCAGTTGAACAATTGTTTGCAATTACAAGCTCTGAAAGCAATAGTTTTGCCAGAGACCAAAATGCGTTTTTGGGTCAATGGCAGATAACGTTTGTTCGTCATGTTGGTAATTCGCGAGACCCCAACCCGCAAAGCTGGATCACCAACTTCAAGGCTGTAACTACAACGTAATTGCATTCATATTGATTGAAAGGTTTTTCCATGAACGTCATGGATGGCAACTCGCAAAAAACTCCATTTGCTCAGTCTTTGCAGGAAATAAGCCGAGCAAGGTCGCAGGACGCTATTCAGGCTCTTGGTAAAGGGTTGCCATGCACTGTTGTAGACATTGTTAGCCCCGGCGTTGTCACGGTCAATTTTGAAGTTGCTGCAAACCCTGCGCCACTGCCGCAAGTGACCATGCCTGTGGGTAAGCCCCCTTATATTCAGTACCCAATCCAAGTCGGGGATATAGGCGTCGCGCTGTCGGCTGATCTGCGCACCAGCGGACTAACCGGCCTTGGCAGCGGTGTGCCCAGCTTGCAGGATACGGTGGGCAATTTGGCTGCAATGACGTTCTTCTGGCTGGGAAAGACCAGTGAGACAACCATCGACCCGCAGGCTCTAGTTCTTCACGAAAACATTGTTTGCACACCTTCTGCCCTTTCTTTTTTTGGTCATTCGAAGCATAATAAGCAAACGGTGATAGGCGCTCTTAGCGCCGTTACCGATGCAAATGCAAAAGCTGTTTTGACATCGCTTATTCAGGCTTTGTCAAATTACGGCTTGATTACGAATGGAACCACTTGATGAGAACGTGGGGAAGGGTTCTGTCTGGCGCGCTTTACAGCAGCGCAATCGGATCGTTCGAAATAGGCATTAGCCCTGTTGGTGGCGTGCTTGGCGCTCAAACCGATATGGTATGGGTTGAGGTCACGACCGATGCAAACGGCTTCAATGATGCCGTATGGCTGACCACTCTTGCGCAGGTGCTACAGCTTAATCTAAACGAATCGCCATTTTACGGAAACTATGGTATTCCGTCGCAGCAGAGCGTTACAACGCAAGTCTTTCCTGATTACTATGTGATGCTCACGCAACAGAATTTTTCGCAATATTTTCTTTCGCTGTTGATTTCAAAGCAGCAATCGGTCAATCCAACGTATAATGTCAATGCCACGGCCAATCCCGGCGCAATTCTTATTTCTCCGGTGCCAATTTAATGACAACCCTTCCTAGCCCAGTTATCGGCCTTCAGGTTACGGCGGCAGGCGCGCAACCGACGCCGCCCGCCACGATTTGGGCCAACCTCATTACGCAGGTCGCTGCAATAAACCCCGGCTACACCGTGCTGCCCGGTGGATTGATTGAAGACCTTGCCAGCACGGCAACCTATGCAATTGCGCTTTGCGATTCCGCTGCCGTCGAGGCCATCAATTCCATCACGCCTTTTGGTGCAAATGCTTACTTGCTCACGGAACTGGGCAACATCTATGGTGTTCCACAAGGCACGACAACCAACACATCTGTCTACGTTGTTTTCACCGGCACGGTTGGGTTTCAGATTCCGCCCGGCTTCCTTGTTTCCGATGGCACGTATCAATATCAGGTTCAAGATGGTGGCGTTGTGCAAACGTCGGGATCGTCTGCGCCTTTGTATTGTGTTGCCACGCAAGCTGGGGCTTGGGCGGTTGCAGCCAACACCGTCAATGCGATCATTTCGAGCGTGCCGGTAAGCATTACCCTGTCGGTTAATAACCCGCAACCGGGAACGCCTAGCGCCGGCGCTCAGACGCAAGCGCAATACGCGGCTCTCGTTCTTCAGGCTGGCTTGGTTTCAGCGCAAGGAAACGCTACAACGGCAAAGACGCTGCTATCAAACGTGCCGGGAGTCCAGCCCCGCCTGATCGCCTGCAAACAAGCCTTGTCCGGTGGATGGGAAGTGATTTGTGGTGGCGGCGACCCGTATGCGGTTGCAAACGCAATTTACAATTCTGGCATTGATATTTCGACGCTGGTTGGATCGACAATTAGCATTACAGGCATCACAAATGCCAACCCCGGCGTTGTTACGACAAACCTAAACCACGGGCTAACTACCGGCCAGTCCAACGTGTATATTGCTGGCGTTACGGGCATGACCGGGGTAAATGGCGGTCCCTACACCGTCACGGTCCTTAGCCCGACCACGTTTAGTTTTGGTGTTAATACGACAAGCTCTGGAACCTATGTTTCAGGAGGTGTTGTCACGCCAAACAATCGAAATATATCGGTCAACATCAACAGTTACCCCGATACATATACAATTAAATTTGTAAATCCGCCCGCTCAAGCGACAATTATTCAGCTTTCGTGGAATACAATTAGCCCAAATTTTGTGTCCGATACTGCTTTTGCGCAGTTGTCCACTACGGCTATTGTGAATTACATTAACAGCATTCCCGTGGGTTCGCCTATTAATTTATTTGCATTGCAAACCGATGTAATTGAATCCGTGTTGTCTCTTTTCAATGGAGACCCCGCGCTTATTAGCACGTTGAATTTTACCGTTACTGTAAATGGCGTTGAGATTGCTCCCGCTTCGGGAACTTCGCTTATTTATGGCGATCCAGAAAGCTATTTTACTATTGCATCTAACAACGTCACGGTTACGCAGATTTAATCATGGCAGCCGGAACAAACACCCCTTGGCCTGTGACTGGTCCAACCAGTATTCAGAACACCATTCCAGCGTATCTATACGTTCAGTATCAGAACGACGATAATGTTGCGGCGTTTTTTACGGCATACAACCAATTCACTCAAGCATATTTAAATTGGTTTAATGCGTTAAATCTTCCAATATATACAAAAGACCCTGTTTCCAATTCTTTGCTGGATTGGGTCGCGGAAGGCATTTACGGCATTTCTCGCCCCGGCCTACCCTCAAGCATTGGCTCTCGCAAACTTGGGCCAGTCAACACGGTTACGGTCAATCAGATTCCGTTTAACGGATTCAAGGCTGGCACTCCAAGCACCTACACTGCAACCTCCGACGATACCTTCAGGCGTATTATTACGTGGGCATTCTATAAAGGTGATGGAAAGACCTTCACCCCAACTTGGCTTAAACGTCGAATCAACCGATTTCTAAATGGCATTAACGGCACCGATGTTGTAAACGATACCCAGTATAATGTTTCCGTTTACCCAACCGGATTCAAAATGTGGACTATTCACTTAGCCACATCGACTGAGGCATCAATTTTTCAAGCGGCGGTTAAAACTGGCGTGATTGAGTTACCCTTTCAGATAACGTGGACAGTCACAATATCATGAGCAATCAACTTTTTTCCAACAACGCCAGCACCACCATCGGCTCTGCCATCGGCAGCACGGCAACGACCATTACGGTGGCTTCTGGATCGGGCGCACTGTTTCCGACAATTACCGCCGGGCAGTTCTTTTCCGCCACGCTTTTTGCCGCAAGCAGCACCACCGGCATCCCAAATGAAATTGTTTACGTAACCGCTCGTTCTGGCGACACCATGACCGTTGTGCGCGGGCGCGAAGGAACGACGGCGCAGGCATGGAGCGTCGGTGATGTTTTTGCTAACTTCCCGACCGCTGGCTTCTTCAACAACGTAGTCGGCTCCAGCGACATTCAATCGCAGTTTGGCAATTCCGGCGTGGATTCCGGCACTGCCAATGCGGGGGCTGTGACGCTTTCGCCAACCGTGCTTTCGCTGTCTTCAATTCTGTATTCGCCCATTCGCGTCCTTAAAACGTCGGCGGCAAATACCAGCGCGTACACGCTTAATGTCAACGGATTGGGTGCTAAAAACGTCACGTTGAGTGGCGGCGCATTGGTTTCGGGACAGCTTCCCGCTTCGCAAGTTTTTGAAGTGGTCTGGGATGGTACGAACTTTGAGCTTTTGAGCCTTCCCGACAACATTCCGAACAGCAGTCTTGCTCCTATGGCTGCAAACACCATCAAGGCCAATTTGACCGGAAGCACGGCCAATCCCAGCGATACCACCATCCCTGCGTTGCTTACGTCACTTGGGTTTGGTGCGTATTCCCTGTCAAACGCCGGTTATTACAACCTGCCCAACGGGCTTTTGATTCAGTGGAAATCAATTACCGCTTACGATGACGCAACCGAGGTTGTAACCTTCCCTATCGCATTTCCAAATGCCTGCTGGTATGTGTTTACAACGATTCAGTTGTCAAACAACCCGACGGCGGGTGGCGGCAATACGCTCGGCTGTTGGGGCGCCCCCAGCCCGTCATCGAATAAGACGCAAGCAAACATTTCATACAATAGCTCGACTGGCGACGGCTCTCCAAATCCCGTCACTGTTGGGTTTTGGGCAATAGGATACTGATTATGAAGTTTTCACCTTCAACTGGCTGCTTCTATCCAGATGATGTTGTTTACCCAACCTATCCAGATGATCTGGTTGAAGTTCAAGATAGCGAATTTCGGGCCGCAATGAATTGTGCGCCCAATCAGTACGCACAATTTGTTGATGGAAAAATTCAAATCTTTGACAATGCGACTCCTAGCATTGACCAGATAAAGAAAAGTCAAATTGCATTTTTGAAATCATCTTACAAAACGCTTTGCAATGCTCCGGTTAACTTCACAACCGAAGCTGGTTTTGAATCTTCATTTTTAATTGATAACGATAGCCTTCAAAACATCTCGACCGTTATTGATGCCGGTGAATCAGCTTGGAAGCACAACATTTGGATTGACTCCAATGGGTTTGTTGTTTCGCCGTTTTCATTTGAAGATTTGCAAAACCTAAAAGCCGCAATTTTGGCTGTAAAGCATCCAACTTACGGCGATCTTTTGGATAAAATTGCATTGGTTCAATCAGCTTCGACCGTTGAAAGCATTCAAGCTATCAACTTCAATTGAGGGTTTTTTATGTCTAACCTTTTTCCCGGTCAGTTTGCGCCACTTGGATTTCAAGCCATTACGCTAACCAACGCTGCGGCGCAGAAACTTACCGTTCCTGCAACGTCCAAGTACGCGCTAATTCAGGCTGTGACCAATTCTGTTAGCTGGCGCGATGATAATACCGCACCAACAGCATCTGTCGGCATGATTGTTCCGACTGGCTTGGAGCCTATGGGTTTCTCTGGGGATTTGTCGGTTATCCAATTCATCTCCACCAACGCGAGCGGTTCCACATTGCTCGTTTCTTATTACGGCTAAATCTGTCATGGTGACTCCCTCGCACGCAGAACTTGGCATTGAAATTGGTAAAGCCCAAGCAATGGCAAAAGCGTCTCAGGAAAGCATTAAGCGCGTGGAGGACACCTTGAACGACCGCATGGATCGTTTTGAGATCAAGGTAGATGAAGGTTTTAAGGAGATTAAAATGCTCTTTAACAATCTACATCAAGATATTGTTGCCATGAAAATTCAAGATAGCCATGAAGTCGGCGCTGAAAAGCAAAAAAAAATTAATCGTTCAAGTTTGGCTTCTGGAATTGCACTTGTTTTTAGCGCGATTGCGGCAATTTCAAGTTTTGTTGGGTATTTTTTTCACGGTTTTACATTTACAATTGGTCATTGATTGATTCAATTATTGCAAAGGATTGAACCGTGGCATCTGATCCATTTTCCGACTGCCTTGCGGTTCTTTTTGAGCAAGAAGGGGGTTTTTCAAACAACCCAAAAGATTCGGGCGGTATAACGAATCTTGGGGTTACAAAACACAATTGGGAGGCGTGGGTGGGCCATGCCGTTTCAATTGATGACATGAAGGCATTGTCTTATGTTAAAGTTGCTTCCTTCTACCGCGCACAATTCTGGCAATCTACAAGTTGCGACAAATACCCAACACCAATTGCACTTTGTGTTTTTGATTTTGCTGTAAACGGCGGCCCCGGTCGCGCGGTTATGGAATTGCAGCACATAGTTGGTTGCCCGGCTGATGGTCATGCCGGAACGCAAACCATCTTGGCCGTGCAGAATTTTATCAGAGCCATTGGCATCAAGACGTTGATTGGTGATTATCAAAAGGCTCGATGCAAATTTTATGAAGGTTTGCCAAAATTTCCCGTTTTTGGTAAGGGTTGGCTGGCAAGGATTGATGTTATAAAAGAAAGGGCGTTGTCATGGATTGGCTAAAGCAGGCTTTGACTGGCGCTGACAATCAAACAATTGCAATTGGTAGGTTGATTGGATTTGCAATTGCTGTGGTTTTGTTGATTGGGCTTCCCATAACTGCCGCTTCCACGATAATCATGAATATTGTAAAAGTGGATACGTGGGCAGCTTTTATGGCTGCACTGCAAGTTTATACTCCGCTTGTGGTTGCTGCAATTGGCGGCCTTGTGTGGGGTACTAACTCAACCGAACCCAAGGCAGGTGGAGATAAAAACAATGGCTGACCTGCACGATTTTTGTTGCGATGAAGTCGACGAAATTGAAAAATTGCGTTTTGAAATGTTTACGGAAATGGACGTGCTTTATGGCGTTTTGAATGACGACATTGAAGCCATTCGTGAAAGCATTTCAAATCCTTTTGGAACCGTCATTATTTTTGCGGCAACATTCTTGGTTGGCTTGGTTTTTGGTCGGGTGCTGTAATGCCGCTGTGGGCGCTATGGTCTATTATTAAGGCGCGCTCAACGATTGGTGGTGTCCTTGCGTGCGCGGTGCGTAATCCCGCTGTAGCGGGCTGTGTGGCGCTTTCTTGCATGTTTGGAATGTTGCTCCACGAATACGAGGTTCGCGGGCGCACTATTGCCCGGCTTGTCTCGGATAATGCGCGCATCGTCTCGGCGCAACGGCAGGCGCAAGTTTTGGCGCTGGAAGCTCTTAATCAACAAAAGGCCGCATATAAGGCAAAGGCGCAGGAGATAGATGATGGATATGGCAGGTCTATGGAGATTGCTCGTCGGACTAGTGATTCTTACATTGCTCATCATCGGGCTGTGTTCATGCAGTCAAGCTCCGTTGCAAATCCAACCAGCACGGCCCCTGCCAGCCCCCAAAGTGACGGTTCCGGCCTTCCTGCATCAATGCCCGCCGATTCCATCTTGGTATCCGCCGACGACTTGCAACGATGCACGGACGCATCAACCTATGCGTTGAAAGCGCATGAATGGGCAATCTTAATTGAAGGCGAAGATTGATGAGCAATCCATTCAGTTTTCCGCGTGGCGAAGCCATCATAATTGATTTGGTCATTGCTGATCCCGGCTCTTATGATCCATCGTTTTTATTGGTTAATATGTCACTTAAAGTGACGTATAATCTTCAACCTCCTCCTGTAACAGTTTCTCCAATTGCAACTTTTACAGTTACTTATTACCCTTCTGTAAATGGAAATCCTGCTTACTGGGAAGGAGTAATTGACGCGGCAACATGCGCTGCACTTACTCCCGGATCATATATTACTGACGCTGAAATTCTTTTTGGCAATTCTGTGGTCGCTGTTACAAGTCCGCAAATTATCAACATTGCATCAAGTGTGACACCCGCAGCATGACAACCTTGCAACTTTATTGGCGTGGTCCGGGTGCTGTACCTACGGTTTATTGGTCAGCAAATCAAAGACCGCCTGAACTGTCTTTGGCTGCTGTTATTGGTCCGATAGGACCAACTGGTCCCACTGGACCTGCGACTCAAACCTATTCTAGAACGAGTTTCACTGCCAACTCGGGTCAAAAAACATTTTTTTTGAATTACACAATTGGTTTGCTTCAAATTTATGTGAATGGCGTTCTGCTTTCCAGCTCTGACTACATTGCTGATAACGGTACAACATTCACACTTTCAACAAGTTGCAACAGTGGCGACATTGTTGATGCTTTTACTTTTTTGGGTGGAGTTAGTGGCAGCACTGGCCCTACCGGCCCCACCGGCGGAAACGGCCCTACTGGTCCTAGCGGAACACCGGGTGGCCCGACTGGACCAACCGGGGTTGCGGGCATCAATGGTCCCACTGGTCCCACGGGAACATCAGGAATCAACGGACCCACTGGCCCTACCGGAATTGCAGGTATCAACGGGCCTACCGGACCTACGGGCGCGCAAGGCAACACCGGCCCCACTGGTCCCACTGGTCCTACTGGCGTCTCGGGCCTTAATGGGCCTACTGGTCCCACGGGATCGACGGGAATAAATGGCCCTACCGGCCCTACAGGAACATCGGGCGTTAATGGCCCCACCGGCCCCACCGGTCCCAATGGAACACCGGGCGGCCCAACTGGACCCACGGGAACGGCAGGGGTCAACGGCCCCACTGGCCCTACGGGGACGGCTGGCGGGGCCTACACTATAACGGCAGTTTCTTCATCGTACACGGAAACGCTTACGTCCGGCAATAAATACGTTATTGTTACGGGGGGGGCTGTAACGGTTAGCCTTCCTAGTGCAATTGGAAATTCTGCACAGCTAACGTATAAACTCTCCGTTCCCGGAACGCTTACAATTTTGCCCTTTGGCTCACAAACAATTGATGGCGGAGCATCTGCTTCAACGTCCACTCAGTACACATCAATAACTATTGTTTCGAATAACGCAAACTGGTGGGTGGTATGAGCTACAATCCAATTCCTACTCCCTTGCCAGTGTATCTGGCGGAACTCACGCCTCAAACTGTTTCTTTTGGCACGCCAATTAACGCGGTTTCATACGCGCAAATTCAAGTGCAGGTTGATTCCTTATCGGGCGGGGACAGAATTTCGTTTGTTCGCTCCCTCGCAAGCGGAGGCACTACATACGCTATTAGCGTATTTAGCGATGCTGGCGACGTCCTGACAGGCATAACCTTAAACGGGTTGTATTATATTAAGGCTAGAGGATACATTACTCCCAATCATGTCGGGACGTCATCAACGCCAGTTTTGACGATCATGGCAAATCAATAAAGGGAAAATTATGAAAAAACTTTCATTTATTGCACTTGCTGCAATTTCAACTTCGGCATGGGCGCAACAAGTTCAACCCGTAAAAGTCATTTCCGGAAACGTCACTGCAACTCCACTGACGTCAACTCCAATTATTTATACAGCAGGAACAATCTTTGATGGCCGGACATTTGGATCGATTACGTTTACATGCACTGTTGCGCCCAGCGGCGGTGCCATTTTGGTAAGTCCCGATAACGGTTCTGATTATATTACGCAGGCTGCTGTTTTTAATAGTGGAACTTTTTACACCACGACGGCCACAATTTCTGCAATCGGTACATATACAATTAGCGGGTATCAATACGTGCAAGCAAATTTCACGGATGGAACGTGCTTTATTACCGGGGGACAGTAAATGATTTTTAGATTTTTAATCGCGTCCATCCTGTCCCTGCTTATTGCTGAGCCCGTCTTTGCGAGTAGCTCAACGACTGCACTTGGGATTGCTGTTACCGCCCTGAATAAAGCAAACAATAGCGCTCCAAATATTCAGCTTTATGTTAGCAACGCAGCATCTAATGGCTTTCCTGTTGGTAACGATGCCAATAACTGCACGGCTTCTAGCCCATGCCTTACAATTACGCGAGCTTTGTCGCTGGCACCCGTCAATTCAACAATTAACATCAACGGCACTTTTTCTCTAAATTCAAGCCTTATTATTTCCCTGCCGGTTACGGTTCAGGGCGTTACTTCTGATGCAACAATTTCTACAAATTCCAATTTGCCGGATTTGATTTCTTTTAATATTAGTACTGGCTCCGTAAATTTATCAAATATTAAATTGCAAACTACGGGAACAACAACTCCTGCATTGTATTTAGGGACTAGTGGTGTTTCAATAAATTTGAAAAACATTACTGCCAATCTTGGCACTTCTTCGTTTTTTACTGCCACTGCCTCCAATGGTTCTTTGAATTTAAATGCGGATACAATTTCCCTTTCTGGGAATGGTTTTGGTTTTTTTATTAGTAGTTTGTCCTCTGGGAAAATTAACGTCACAAATTTGACGACCAACCTTGCCCCAACTTATCAAGGCAATATTTTTGGATCAACTTTTTATGTTGACGCCAATGGTTCGGGGGCGACCAGTTCCTCGACCAGCTTTTCTTTGACAAATTTCAACATTACATCGACGTGGCCAACAGAAACCACGGCTATAACTGTTAAAGATATTCTTATTGAAAATGTTGGATTGGTTACGATTGGCGGGCCTTACCCAAATGGCGTAGGTAGCTCAAGCATAATTACTGAAAATGCGAGTGATGTTAATGTGTCATGCCGCCCGGTTAGCGTTGACACAGATTTGGTAAACCCAGTTATGACTGCCAGCGCAGTGGAGCAAGGCTACACTTCTGTTGTAAACTGCCCGAATGGCGATGGCGGTGCGCGCATGGGCTTTGAAGGTTGGCCGCAGATGGGCCTTAATGGAACAAGCACCATAACAGCAAGCCAATCGGGTACCACCATGACGGTTTCGGCAATTGTTGGCCCCACATTCAGGCTCGTCCCCGGTGTGACTATTGTTGGTGGCCCTAATTGGACGGGAACCACCGAGACGATTGTTTCTCAAATTAGTGGTACTCCCGGTGGGGCGGGCACTTACCAGATGAGCGTATCTCAGTCACTTTCTTCGGGAACCTTAATCCCCGGCGTACCAAATTTTTTGCTTTCTGCGAAAGTGCAGGGTGTTAAAAGCATTGTTGGGCCGAATGGTAATTCTGGAAGTATCGGCATTGAGGGCGGCCCTTTTTGCGGATATGAATCCGGATGCCTTATCCAAGGAAATTATGTAAATGGCGCAAACTTCGGCGCGGTAAGTAAAGGTGCCACGAATGACGTTTGGCTTGACAACGTATTTATTGCCAGTGGGGCAGCCCCACAGGAAAATCTTTTGATTAAAGGCTCAACTGGGACGGTTGTTAAACATAACACTTTTTTGAATCTGTATGTTGCGACTACTGGTTTTTTCACAAAACTTGAGCAGGCTTCCGATATTCCTCAAGCAAACTATCCATATGCCACCAATATTACATTTGATGGCAACATATTCGCAAACTATCCAAGCAGTACGGCATATCGCTTCTTGTCGTATTACAACTCTTGCTCATCTTCTTGTTTAACGACTGCTGGGGGCAGGAACACTGCAACTTTTACAAACAATTTTTATTATTTGGCCGGCACAATTAGTACCGGCTATCCATTCGCGGTCGATGGCACTGTCGGCACAAGCTATGTAAACTATTATGTCACTACTCTTGCAAACTGGGTATCTTCAACGGTTACGAATACGTCCGGGTATGATCCTAACGCTCCAACCGGCGACCCAATCCTCGGCAATCTTTTCACTACGGCACCTGCCGCATCTCAAGTTCCTCCAATCATTGTTCCGTCTCAAATTGCTTCATCTTCTTTGGGAGCAAACAATCCCGGCGCTGGGACGATTGACTATGTTTCTGCTCTTTGGCCATCAACTGGTTATGCTAGTTATGGGGCTGTTCAAGTTGAATCTCCTGTCAATAATGCGCAGCTAACGTCAGCTTTTAGCTCGGTTACAGTAAAAACCGCATTCCTCTCTACCAATAACACTATTGGTTCTTCTGCTGGGACAAATTATTTTATGCCTTTGTCTGGGGCACTGGCGTCTGCTGTTACGGCAGAGACAAATTTGATACAGATTGCCCCTTATAACATGACGCTTAGGAATCTTTATGCTTACGTAAACTTAGCCCCTACAGGCGGTTCTGTCACTTTTACGGTTCGCCAAGGGACTGGCGGGGCAGCGCCATCAAGCACATTGCTAACTTGCACAATTCCTGCTTCAAGCACGACTTGCTCTGACACCGTTCATACTGTCACTGTAAACACATCTGATCGACTTACCATCATGGTTACACCTAATACGGGGACAACAGCCTTCGGTAAGCCCGGAGTGGGTGTTGAAGGAGATCAAAGATAATGGAAAAAATTTTATTAAAATGATTGCTGAAACGGGTTTTTCAGCCCAAGCCATAGTAAATTCAAGGAATTGATATGACCCAGAATCGCAATCTTTCAAATCTTGCGGATAATTTGAACTCTGCGGGGATATTGCAAAGTTCTGGTGGTGGGACGGGTGTTTCCGATCCCCCAGCCAACGGGCAAGTTTTGATTGGAAACGGTTTTGGATTTCAACTTTCTACAATTACGTCCGGATCAAACATTTCAATAGCAAATGCTCCGGGAAGCATTACAATTTCAGCAACGGTCTCAACTGGCCCGACTGGCCCCACTGGCCCGACTGGAAGCGCATCAACTGTTGCTGGCCCCACTGGTCCTACTGGCGCGCAAGGTAATGTGGGCGTAACAGGACCAACGGGCGCAACGGGTGCTCAGGGCATAACTGGCCCCACCGGCCCTACTGGACAAATGGGAAACGTTGGAGCCACTGGCCCTACCGGCCCCACCGGCAATACTGGCCAGACCGGCCCTACCGGCCCCACCGGCGCTAACGGAATTACTGGCCCCACCGGTCCCACTGGCGCACAGGGCAATACTGGGCCTACCGGTCCCACTGGCGCGCAAGGAAATGTTGGCCCGACTGGCCCTACTGGTGCGCAAGGTAACACCGGACCCACCGGTCCCACGGGGACGCAAGGCAACACCGGGCCTACCGGTCCCACGGGGACGCAGGGCAGCACCGGTCCTACCGGTCCCACGGGGACGCAAGGGAACACCGGACCCACCGGACCTACGGGGACGCAGGGTCCAACTGTTTACCCCGCAACGGGAATTGCAAATTCTACCGGCTCTGGCTGGGGAACTAGCTACACCACAACGGGAACTGGAACGGTGGTTGCACTTGCAAGTAGCCCCACGCTGGTTACTCCCGCTCTAGGCACCCCATCGTCGGCGGTATTGACCAATGCAACTGGGCTGCCTTTGACCACAGGCGTCACCGGAACCCTCGGCGTGGCCAATGGCGGGACCGGCGTAACGTCATCCACGGGTGTGAACTCCGTCGTCCTGCGAGACGCGAATGGAAACATCACCGCCAACCTCGTTTACGACGGATTCCAGTCGATAGCCGCCTCGGGATCCACCGTCATTCTGACTGCCGCGTCTGGCGCGCAGTACCTTGTCACCGGGTCGGGCGGCCAGACGATCAAGTTGCCCGACGCTACGACGCTCAGCAATGGCGTTTCCTACTCCTTTAACAATAACCAGAGCAGCGGCACGATTGTCGTCCAGAACGCTTCGGGGACGACAATCACGACTGTGCAGTCGGGCGGCTTCGCCACTGTCATCCTGCTTGCCAATTCAATTGCGGCGGGGTCGTGGGACACTCACTACTCCGCCCCATCTAGCGTCAGTTGGTCCACCAACACATTCAATCTCGGTTCCGCCGCGATCACCAGCGCGACGTGGAATGGGACGGCCATTGGCGTTGCTTACGGCGGTACCGGCGTCACCACTACCCCCGCGAACGGCGCACTGCTGATTGGCAACGGATCGGGCTATACCTCCGCCACACTGACGGCTGGCAGCAACATCACCATCGCCAACTCGGCGGGCGGTATCACGATCTCCTCCACCGGCGGCAGCAGCACCCTCACTGTGGGCACGACCGCGACCAGCGGCGGCGCGGCTGGCCAGATCATGTTTGATACCGGCTCGGTCTTGTCGGAAAGTAGCAGCCACACATTCAACAGCACTACTCGCCTATTTACCAATGCTGGCCCCGTTACATTCTCGGCGGGTACGTCGAACAGCTACCCGGTGTGGGGCACCAACGGTATCAACTTGATCCAGTCAGCCGCTACCTTCACGGACACTACCGCCCTCGGTAGTGTTCTTGCCAACGCCTACATGAATTATTTTGCACCGCAAACTTATGCTGCGGTAAATACTTCAACAATTAACAACTTTTACGGTTCTTATTTTTCAGCACCCGTTGCCGGAACCAATGTATCCGCAACCAATACATACGCCATTGGCGCAGATAGTGCGATTATCAATGGGGCATTTTTTGTATCTAGTGGGACGTCAAGCCTTCTTCAGCTAACAAACGCAAATGGCACACTAAATTTTAATAGTGGTGTTACCCTAAATGCAACCTCTACCGCCCTGAATATCGGGAACACCACGAGTGTACCAATAACCATCGGAAACACCAGTTCCGGTGCGATGAATATTAACTTTGGTGGCGCATTTACCCTTTCTGGGGGCAATACTAGAACCATCACAATCGGCGGCACGGGTCAAACTGCAACCACCACCATTGTACCGTCAACTGCCACTAATATTCTGAGCCTTTCTGGCGGTGCTACCACGTCCGGCAACACCAAAACCGTCAATATCGGCACCGCTGGCCTTTCCGGTTCAACCACTACAATTGCCATTGGCTCCAACGTATCTGGCGCGCTCTCCACCGTGACCATTTACGGTCAGCATGTCATGAACCCGGTCGGGGCCAGCGTCGCGGCGTGGGGGACTAATGGCGTGGGCTTGGTCCAGTCCGCCGCGACCTTCACGGACAACAGCACTGCTGCATCCGGCACGGTCCCTACCGCCTACATGAATGTGTTTGGGGCACAGACCTATGCGGCCACGAATACTGGTGTCACGGTTAGCAGTCTATACGGCACGTACTTTATTAACCCAATCGCAGGCGCAAACGTAACTGCTTCTGCAAAATTCGCACTTGGCGCCGATAGCTTTTTCTCGTCTTCAATTCAAACTTCTACAGCGAATATTGCTACCACTACCACTACCCACACTGACGGCTACTCTGCGGGTGCTACTACATCCGGCAATACCAAAACCGTCAATATTGGTGTCAATGGCCTTTCCGGTTCGACTACTGTAATTGCCATTGGCGCTACTGCCGGTACCAGTACGACAACGCTCAATGGCTCGTCAGTTTTTACCGGCACATTTCAGAGCCAAGGGTACACGGTCGCCACGCTTCCCACGGCGGGAACTGTTGGGCGTCGGGCGCACGTCACTGACGCATTGGCCCCGACGTTCCTTGGTACGCTCACAGGTGGCGGAACGATCAAGTGCCCGGTATTTGATAATGGTACAGCATGGGTGGCAGGATAATGACAAACGCATACAACTGGACTGTAGATAAAATGATTTGCCTGCCGGAAAACCAGCAGGTTGTCACAGCTTTTTTCACTGTATCTGCTACGGATGGAACGCATACATCTGCGTATAGCAATGCTGTAGGGATTCAGCTTGATCCGAGTGAGGAATTGATACCCTATACGCAGCTAACTCAAGATACGGTGTTGGTTTGGGTCAAAAATAATCTAACCGATGATGGTGTTTCTGCCATAGAATTGCAGCTTGACCAGATTATTGCTGACAAGATTTCGCCTCCGGTGGTGACATTGCAGCCCCCTTGGAAATAGAATACTTCCATCCATGCCAACAGAACAATGGTCAATCGCATGACCGGATAAACGAAACCCCCAACCGGTGAAGGCTGGGGGTCCCGCGCGATAGATTGGCTTCAGTCGCAAGGGCATTCCTAACCGCACCCATTAACTGCCGCAAGGAATATTTGATGTCCAATAAGGTGGATCGAAGCGAGTTTATTGCGCTGTGGAATCGGCTTGGGAATGCACAATTGGTCGCAGATGCCCTTGGCCTCAATGTGCGTAACGTACAGCAGCGGCGACAGCGGCTGCATAAACAGGGGATTGAGTTGAAAACGGTCCCAGCGGTGGGTTATGAAACGCGCGTTCCATCTGAGTACGCGGCAGATGGTTGGACGTTCCTGCGCGAAAAGCGGATAGAAATCTTCACTGGAACAGCCGTGGTATTCTCCGATGCCCACTACTGGCCGGGGAAACCTACGGTGGCGCATCGCGCGCTTATTGAGGTGATTCGTGCAACTAAGCCACGCGCGGTCTTTGCCAATGGCGATGTCTTTGACGGCGGCTCTGTCTCACGTCATGATCCGTTTGGTTGGAGCAAATGTCCCGGCCCCGTAGATGAAATGCACGCCTGCCAAGAGCGTCTGGGAGAAATTGAGCAAGCTGTGCCGAATGGATGCCGCCTTGAATGGAATATTGGCAACCATGACGTAAGGTGGGAGCGCACGCTTTGCGCAAAGGTGCCGGAGTTTGCCAACCTGACTGGTATGCGCTTGGCTGACCATTTTCCTGCATGGGATCTGCAATGGTCTACAATGGTCAACCCAGATGCAAAAATTCCGACGATGATTAAGCACCGTTTCGCTAATGGAATCCACGCGGCATATAACGGGGCAATGAAAGGCGGAATTCACATTTTCACTGGCCATACGCATTGTTTGGAAGTCAAACCCTATGGGGATTACAGGGGAAGGCGTTACGGGGTCCAGACTGGTTGCCTGATTGACTTAGACGGGCCACAGACGGAATATAACGAGAATGGGCCATCGTCTGCATGTCCGGGATTTGCTGTTTTGACATTCCGTGACGGTGAATTGCTTTACCCAGAATTGTGCGAAGTAAAAAACGGAAAGGCGTGGTTCCGTGGTGAGATTGTCGCCGCGTGAACGAAACCGCGCCAAATCGTTCATATGAACCGCCCGAACACGCAGCCGCCTTTTGCGTAATCCTACGCCTTGCCGCAGAGCGCATAGAGCGCGGGGAAAGCGTGCGGGAGGTCGTGGCCATGATGGCGCTGGATCAGGTCGTGCGGGCGGTGTCGGGGCGGGTTTAGCGAGACAGCATGTTAATGATCGTGCCGGTCAGGAAACACAGACTACCGGCGACATAGAACCAGTTTCCCATCACCCTTCCCCTTTCTCGGTTGCGGCTAGGTGTTCGCCGCGTTCAATCCGGTCGGCAAGTGTGTCGCCAACGTCTCCATATTGCCCTTTCAACCAAGCCACCACGCCAGCAATAGCCTCACGCGCGCCTAGTTTGCGGTGGGCGGCGGCAAGCGTTTTCAGTGCCGCAATCTCCGCATCCCGCGCTGCGAGGTCTTGCTGCATGATTGCGATGGCTGCTCGGGCTTCGGCATCCCATAGGAAAAAATCAAAGCACCCGCCTTCGCCTGATCCTTTGCAGCCTTGGCATTGAGCGCGCGCACAACAAATCGCCCGCGCCACCCGCACGACAAGATTATCCTGCATTGGCATCGGCGGGGCAAACGAATCGAACGAGTCGATCAGCGCATTATGCAGGGATTTAGACTGCGCCTCGGTTATCTTGATCTGCTCTGTCGGTTGTTCGGTCATGTCCGGTCCTTTCGGGCTCCGTCAGGATAGCCCATTGCTTTGTCAGCAAGATCGGCAAACGTCTGGTTGGTTGCGGCCTTTTCCAATTTGCCTGCGCTGAAATGCTCGTTGGCATAGAATCGGAATTGATCGCGGCAAGCCTTCAACACCTCCACCAGCAAAGCAATCGCCTCGGCGCTGGGATCGGTCCGCGTGTTCCATACTTCGGCGGCGCGAGTACGCCCATGACCATCATCGCCATACCAGCAGCCGCGTTCAACCGCGCAATCCTCATTTGAGCATTGCACTTTGCACCCCATGCCGAAGCTGGACTTTTCGCGCACCCACATGCCGGCGCTCCCACAAAACGGACATGGCTTCAATTCATCCGACACGAGACTAGGGGCGGGATCGACAGTATCACAATCGCACGGTCCAGGTTTCATGGCGGGTGCGCATGAAGTAGCGCAGTCGCTCGCATGGACGCGTTTGCCGGAATATAGAATGTAACCCGCCGCCATTGCTTCGCGATCAAGGTCGGTCATGTCGGGTGCCTGTGGCGGCATTGCGGCAATGGCGGCGAGAGCTTGGAACCGATAAAGCTCCCATCGGCAAAAACCTAAACTTTTCAGAAATACGTCCGGATCACAGCTGTAAGAAATACATATTTCCCGCGCCACCCGCTCCACGAGGTCGGGCGCTTCGGTGGTGGGGGTCATGGGTTCCTGGGTCATCACTTCTCCCCTCTCAGGCTGGCGGGATCGATTGCGCGGATGGCCAGACCATATTGCAAAATGCCGTCAAACCTGCCGCGCTCGTATGCACTTTCGTTCGGGTTCTCTGCCGTGCTCGGGACTGCCTGCTCTGTGGCCGCCTCCCGCATTGCCAGCGCCCCAGCCTCAAACCCCTCCTTCCGCGCATCATCTGCCAGCGCTTGGCAGGCGGCGAGGGTGGCGGCGCGGTCGCTCGTGTATCGCAGTTCGTCTAGGGACAAGCCAACAGGCCGCAAAATCGCCTCTGCGTGTTTCTCAAGATTAACGGTCATCTGCGTTCTCCAGCAATGGCAAATGCGCGACAGTCACGCGCCCGATCTGCTCGGGTTTGCAATTTGCCAAATGATTAACAGCAATTTGAACGGGACCGGGTATTGCGCGTTTTCCGGTTTCCCAATCGCTAATTGATTGCCATCCTGATTTACCCATGAGTAAAGCCCCGGCCAGCGTGTGTTGTGTCATGCCCATAGACTTGCGCAGGGCGCGAAAATCATTGGAAGTCATGCTGAACGCGCCCGAATGTTGTTATAAACTTCCCTTGCGAACTTGGCATAAGAACCGGCGCCGCAAACATAATCGATTGCTTTAGCAGCGGTCATTCCGCGATTTATGCAACGTTCGATTGCACGCACGTTTGGCATCATGCTCCCGAAAACAGTGTCCTTTGCATTTTCGCGGTCAATTTTAGATTGAAAAGTCATCTCACGTTCTCCTGTCGGCGGGGTAATCCCCTGTGCGCCTTTTTATAGGACAATCCGACAAACGCAAGGTTTTTTTGCCGGGTTTCTTGCCCATGCCCGGCTCATGGTTCCCGTCACCGTTGTGGGTGACACGCAAGATCAGAAAGGAACAAAGTCTGAATCTTCATCGCTGAATTTATTTGACGTCGCTTTTGGGCTGGATTGGGGGGCATCATTGCGATTGCCATGAAGTGCAATGTCGTGCGCTCGCACATTCAATTGAGGTTTACCGTCGTATTCCCCAATTGAAAATTCCCCCGTAACCGTAACAGCCGCGCCTTTTGTAAGGTACTGGTTCAACGATTCCCCACGCTTACCCCACAAGCTGACACGATACCAATTTGTCGTTTTATCCCGACCAGAGCGTTGATCCACCGCAACGGAAAACCCGCAAACAGAATCCCCGCTTTGAGTGCTGCGCAATTCGGCATCTTTGCCCAATTTGCCCGAAATTGTAATGTTTTGCATCAATCTTCCTTTGTGTATTTAGCGCGCAAAGTCAAAACTACGTCTTTGACCTCTTTCAAAAATAGCTCAACCTCCTTGCTGACTTTGGTAATCATATCGTCGTCGCGTTCAACGCGCTGCACAAACAATTGCATTTCAACCGGCAACCTTGGATCGTATGAAACAAAATCACACCAATCGCGTGAGGTGCAAGCCATTTGCCACTGCATTTGCAAAAGGTATTTTGGATCAATAGCAGCGCCGGTCAGTGTGGCAATGTGGGTTGCTGTGTTTGGGCATTTAATTTCGACAAGCCCATCAAAACCAATCAAACCGTCAGGTGATGCGCCAGTCATTTCAATGGTCGGGTGATCGACAAAACCAATCTGCACAACATCATCGCCAATGCGCGCCACATAAGCATCTCTGGCGTTGTCTTCCTGCTCAACACCCCATCGCATTGCCGGGTTGCTGAAACTGTCCTGCGGCTTGCCTGTGAGGCGTTCCGCGACAAGCTGGGCATGATAGTTTGCCCGGTCTGCCCCGTAGCCCGTCTTGGTGCGGGCCATGACCTTGTAAAGCGCGCTGGCGGTAACTTTGCCCGCACGGCTTGCGAACCAATCGTCGCTGCGCTGTTCTTCAAGCATGTTGTTTTGCCTTTGCGTTGCTTTCGTCCTGCGCCAGCTTGGCCATTGCTTTGTCGAGCAAGTCTTTGGCTTCGTCGTAACGCTCTGCGGGAAGTTCGGTCACGTCCTTGATTTTGAAATACTGGCAAAAGCTCAGCGAGTTTTTCTTGGCCGCAGGGATCGCTTTAATTAGATACGTGACCTGATCCTCGGTGATCTTGGCGACATTGGCCGGCGCTTCGTGTTGCGCCTTGGACGCTTTTGCAGCGGCGTTCCCGTCGTCATCCTCCACAGGCACCCCGAAAGCCGTGACCAGCGCGTAGCGGCGTGCATAGGTCAATGCAGAGCCAAATCCCTGTGCATCATTCTTGTTGGCTGGGACAAACAACACGCCAAGGCTCATCGTCTCGCCGCCAGCGTGCCCGACAATCGTTTCAATGGTCACTCCACTGCCGGTTGGCTCGGGCTTTTGAATGAAGAATAGGTCATGCTTAACCAGTCCTGGCTTGATCGCATCAATTACGGTGGTCAAGTCGGCATATTTCGATTTGAAATGCGGGTTGTTTGAAGTCTTAATTGCGGTTTCAATATCCGCAAAAGCCGCCGCCATCGCGCTAAAAATCGTTTTTTCTTTAACTGTGGACTGTGCGCTCATTTGCTTTTCTCCTTGTTTTCGCGTTCGGCTTTAGCCTCGGCAAAAGTCTGCCCTTTGGAATTACGAAGCGGCCATGCGCTGTCGCTGCTAATGCGATATGTGCGGCCAATCGGTGCGATCTGCGGGGTCATGCCACCACCTCGACCAGCAAGGCCAATGGGGGTATAGTGACGGGCGAGGATGCGGGCTGCGGTCATGCCACAGTCTCCAACACATGCGCGTTGATCGCGGCGGCAAACAGCATGGCGCGAGCGTCAGTGCGGTTCCATCGGGCCATCGCATCGGCGCGCGTCAAGTTCTTGGCGCAACCGGCAAAGAACCGATCCGTATCGGTCTGAACGAACGCGTATCCATCGTCAGGGCAGATCGCGATGCAATGGCGGCGCGTGGCCTCGCCTTTTTCGCGCCACCATTGCGACGGGTCGGGGTTTTTTGCGCCCCTGAGGTACAGCGAGCCGCCGATGGTCGTGGGCAGCGTGACGCCGGACAGGTCGCAGCCCCTGAGGTACA
>Ga0208380_1000070_pt1 | contig 29895 bp, 41 predicted proteins | sample CryBogCBE27Jun07_FD_184570 | JGI IMG/M metagenome (GOLD analysis project Ga0208380, IMG submission 184570) | Freshwater microbial communities from Crystal Bog, Wisconsin, USA - CBE27Jun07 (SPAdes) | ecosystem: Environmental > Aquatic > Freshwater > Lake | place: Crystal Bog, Wisconsin, USA... | reverse complement strand
GTGGGGCCTCGCTGTAGCGTATACCCCCCTTTTTTATCGCGCAATTTTTAGGCCAATAGCCCTATTTTTATTTCAAATCAAAAATTAGGTCTTGACACGTCATGTACGATCTCAGCTACTATAAATACAATGCCCTAAAGGAGGCAAGACCGATAGGGCTTGGCGGGATAGGGCGTTGTATTTATAGTACACCAAACGCAAATTTTTAATTAGCTATAGATATGATTTACCGGTCAATCATATACTGAGCATAAATGACGATTGACAAGGTGATCCCATAAAGTGCTTTTCTTTACCTTTAAGGGAGCATCTGGCTGCACGTCAGTTCGCAACGATCAGATTGCAACAATTAAAAGTGTTGTCTCGTCGCAAAAAAGGCGTTTCAGTTATTTTGCTGTAAAAAACAGCACGGTTTTGACTTCAACCGATCCGTCTAAGGGTTTGATGGAGAGATTCTTCGAGGCGTCTGTATCATAGGTTAAACAATGCGTAGAGCTAAAAAAAGATTAGTAAGAAAGCGTTGTTGTCTGACGTAATCTGAGATAAAATAAAGTCCTTATGCCGTCAACAGATACGTCTCCGTCTACTATAGCGGCCATTATTGGTGGCATTGGAGCATTGCTTGGGCTCGGCAAAATGCATGGCAAGATTGAAGAGAAGCTCGTGTTGCAAGATGAACGGTTAAATAAACAAGACGCGAGGATTGGATCTGTAGAGGCGTCAATTAAAGACATGCACACTGAACTCAAACACATGAACTTGAACCTTGGAGAGATTAAAGGTTCGACTGCCGCAATTTTGTCTACCTTGCACGATCATACAAAGTGAAGTATCATTGATAAAGCAGGGGTCAGTACTGGCAACAGCTGAAGGGTTTTTCGTTCCCCCTCGTTCCCCCTGCTCCCTTTATGAATGATCTGTATAGAAAGGACTGTTTAGCCAGATCCGAAACCTCTGCCATAGTGTTAGCGCAGATATTAAAAGCAACAGTTTATGTTTTCAATCTGCCATGTTCAGTTGGAGTTTCCAGTGAGAAGTGCAAAGGTGCTGTCAAGAAAGTTACTTCAAGCGGAAAAATCTTTGAGTTAAAATAGGTATTTATGAAGACGGCATTTGACATTTCTCTTTACGTGTTAGCTGCGGGGTTGACCTTTACGCAGTCGTGGCAAGGAGACACTAATGCAAAGTTTTGGATCGGGCTTATGCTCACAATCGTCGTAGCTGTCAAAGCTAAACTATCGCCTTCACCTTTACAATCCTATGACCAACAACTACTTTCTGAGAATCGCACTGTCCGTTGACATTGCTGCTTTTGGTGTAACGGCTCCCACCATTACCCCCGTCGTTGACATTCCTCTTCCCGATGCTGCTGCTCACGCTTTCTTTGAGCTTGAGAAGATTGTGGATCTTGCTGACTCTGTTCCAGGGGACGGAGAGATTGAATACAAGGTTCCAACAACCAAGACAAACCTTAAACTCTTTGGGCTTACTCTTGGTGTGGCAACCACTGAACTTATTGACCTCAAGATAGTCAAGAAAGCAAACGGCGTGACCACGACTGCAACTCCTACCGAAGGCGAGGCTCCTGTAGAAGTTGCGGCTACTCCAGAGGCTTTAGCTCAGTCCGCAAAAGACGCTGCAGCTCGTCTAAACCAGGGAGCTTAATTAACATGGCGTGGCGGCGCAAGACGAGCAAACAAGTGTTTGCAGTTACCCCGATGGTTCGAGCTATCGGGGATTTTGAAAGCCTTAGCGTATATATTCCGCTCTCAAGGATTGTATGCGCTACTCTCTCAGAGAAGATCGACGATCAGTCAAATGTTCTGACATTGATTCTTGAAGGGACTCCTAAGCCTATTTCCGTGTATTACGATGATGCGGCCAGTAGTTTACTTGCCGCGTTCTTAGGCCAGTCATGAGAAACGCTCCTAGGTCCAAAGCTATTGAACGTGCGCCTAGAAAGGTGTATGAGTACGTTGAAGATGTGCCCGAAGAGATAAAGGCATCCATTAGAGACATGGCAAGCATTGGCGGCATTTGTTATGCAGATATTGCCATGCTCTGTTTTAGAGACATGCACAAAAATGCTGGCGTAAAGCTCGTGCGCGAGATTATGTCAGATAACATCGAGTATATGAAGCGTGTCGCTAAGGATCGCGCTCTTAGGACTCAACACTTTGGCAACCTTGGCAAGAAATACGTTCTTGAAGACAGGCTTAAAGAATATGCGGATCTTCACCTTGACGTTGTGAGCAAGATGCTCGAAGCTCTCATGGACACTGACATGATTGAGAAGAACCCTGTAGGGGCCTCTACGCTCCACGCTCACGTTCTTAAATGCAGCCAGAACATATATGCAGAGTATAGAAAGGGGCAGGATGAGCAAAAGGCTTTAGAAAATGGCGACACTGACTGATGCAGCAACCCTCTTTGGAGGCGCAAAAGCTGTTACAAAACCACAATCTAAACCACCAGAAAATTATATTGAGTGGCTAATAAAGTTTGAGCGCAAGGTTAAGCGAATTGATGAGTCATTTAATCTCAAGCCAATGGCTCCAAGGCACAAATCTGTTTGGGAATGGCTTGACAAACTGGAGATAGGCAAGAAGCCCAAAGCAAAGATTGATAGCTGGCCTCGGGGCGGCGGTAAGTCTAGCACCGTCGAAATGGGCGTTGTTTACCTAAGCGAGAAAAAGACACGAACGTTTGCCTTGTATGTATGTGCTACGCAAGATCAGGCCAATGAGCATGTTAAATCCATTGCAGATCTTATGGAAAAAGTGGGCATTGAACGAAAGCTCGGCAAGTACGGGCAGTCTAAAGGATGGAGTCAGAGTCAGATTACAACGTCAAATGGCTTTACCATTACAGCCTTTGGGATCGACAAATCAAGTCGTGGTGTAAAGTCAGGTCAAGCAAGGCCAGACCTTATTATCATTGACGACATTGACTCAGAGAGAGACACGCTTGAAGTTGTTAACAACAAGAAAAGAGCAATTGTTCAAAAGGTTTTGCCGACAGGAAGTTCAGACTGCGCCGTCATCTTTATTCAAAATAAGATTCACGCAATGTCTGTAATGAATCAAATTCTTACTGGCGTGGCCGATTTTCTTCAAGATCGAGAAGCTCCCTATGTTGATATAGCTGTAAAGGGGCTGCAGGTCGAAAGGCGTAAGGATGACATGGGCTTTAAGGATTACATTGTCTCAGGCAATGCAACCTGGGAGGGTCAAAACATCGAAACGTGTCAACACCAGATATGGGAATGGGGACTCAAGTCTTTTCTCAAAGAAGCACAACAAGAAGTTGAAGACAGCTCTGATGGCGCATTGTGGACACGAGCGGTTATCGAAGACAATACAGTAGATGACAGTGCCGAGCTAAGGGCAAAGTTTAAGCGTGTTGTTGTAGCTCTGGACCCTGCTGTAACTGCAAACTCTGAATCTAGTGACCTTACAGGCATTGTTGTAGCTGCTATAGGCGACGACGGTCACTATTACGTCCTAAGAGACTATTCAGGCAGGTACAAACCCGAGAAATGGGCAGAGGCCGTCTACAAATTGTTTGGCAAAGGTGTTGATGAAATTGTTGTAGAAACAAACCAGGGAGGCGATTTTATCGTGGCGGCTTTGCGAAACTATGACTCTTATATGCCAATTACTCAAGTTAAGCACAAAGTTGGCAAGAAGTTAAGGGCTGAGCCCGTGTCCATGATTTATCCTGACGGCTTAGTTCACCACGTAAGGATTCCTCGCGCTAATGGCTATAAAGAAAATCCTCTTGCAGACTTAGAAGCTCAGATGATTACTTGGGACCCAAGCGCGTATGGCAAATCTCCTGATAGAATTGATGCACTTGTAATGGCAATAACAGCTTTGATGAAATATCAAGACGTTGCGATAAAGATTACATATCGAGGTGTCCCATACCAAAGGAACTAACAAAAGAAGATTTAGAGTTTGCTCGCAAAATGAAACTTATTCCAGGGCGGCTTGCCGTTAGGATCGAGCAAGTGCGAACCGCAGGGAACATTTTAATCCCGTTCAGAACTCAAAAAAATCTGCATGAGTCTAACCGATTGTCAATTATGGACAAGGCTTATGTTGTGTCTTCAACAGACGTGGAGTATAATGCCGGAGACGAGGTATGGGTTATGCCCAATGAAGGCTTACAGCTTTTCCACCTTGATTACCCTGAGTTCATTGAAAAAGACGCAGAGTATCGCATCTATCGTACATTGTACAAGTACGCTCTTCACGACGTTGCCCCTGTGAAAATTGCATGAAACAAACCGATCCCCTTTACGGGTTTACCGAAGCTCAAGTTGAGAAATTAGAGCAAATGTTGACCAGTCAGATTAACTCGTCTGACCAGGCAAAAGGCTCGCTGCCTGAGCGATGGGCCGCAAATCGAGTTATGTACCATGCTGGCAAAGAGGCCGAAGCACCTGAGGTTATCGAAGGAATGGGGGGCTATGTTATCCCCCTTTGGAAACCTAAAGCTAATCGAATTGTCAACAATACCTATGGAACAATTACTGGCCTCTCTCCCACTGTTCAATGCTTGGATGTCTCTAATGAAGGGAAGAACATTGAGCCAATCGAAAAAACCCTTGACAACATCATGCGAAGAGAAGGGTTTAACAAGTGGTTTAAGGCAGCCATGCGAGAATCACTTGGCTCAAACATTGCTGGGGGCCGTCTCAAACCAAAGCTAGACAAGAAAGGCAAAGTCGTTGGATTAAAGCTCGACGTAGTTTATCCAGAAGAACTTGTCGCCTATCCTGTGTACTTGTCAGAAGTCAACGATCTTGAAACGGTCGGCATGTATTTCTATAAAGCTAGATACATGGTTGATGAGCTAATGCAGCAGGGATCGTTTAGAGCAGTAGACAATCTCGGCCCGGATACAAGCGCACTTGAATCTAGCTCAATGACAGGAGACATGCATAATTCTCAGGTCATGCGAGGGGACCCTAAGAGTACGGTTGCAAAACATGACGAGCCTATTCGCATCTATGAACTTGTCACTGAGTTTGATATGGCATGGCTCAAAGATGATGAGGCAGAGATTTCGATGGAAGGCACAAGAAAATATGTCGTTTACTTTGCGTTCCCTTCGAACAAGGTGATGCGAATTGAACCTTACTCTGCGATTTCCGTGACAGGAAACTTTGTAGACTATCCTAAGCCGTGGATTGCGGCTATGCGAATTACAGACGAGAGACGCTACTTCTGGCCGCAAGATAGTCCCGCCAATGCCGTTCAGGATATTCAAAATCTTTACAGTCGTATCTTTACACTAATCGAGCAGGGCGGTGAGATGACTGCTTTCGGAGTGCCAATTATTACGGGTGGATCGCTTAATCAGTCAGAGAAGAGAATTAAACCTGGCATGATAATTGATGGCCTTGCCCGTGATGCCAAGGTTGAAGTTCTCAAGTTCCCATTTGACCCGAGCATCTTGCCTCAAGTGCTTACCATGCTTTCAGAGGTAGTCGATGGGCTATCGGGTTATGGGCGACTTGGCTCGGGTGAAGCTCTTCCTTCTGGGGCTACGGCAACCGAAGCTCAAGCCCTTATTCAAACGATGAATGAGGTCAAGGATGAATATGTGGATGCAGTAGCTCCAACTATTGAGCATCTTTGGGAAATGTGTTTCTTCTACTTGAAAACCTATTATCAAGATTTGAAGGAAGCATACGGTGACTTGATTTGTTGTACTCGCGAAGAGGTAGAGTCTGCAAATATACGTTATGAGGTAACTGGCACTACGTCATCCTCAAATATGTCTACTCTGCTTCAAAAGCTGATGCTCCTTATGCAGCTTGCAGACCAAGATCCTCAGATTGACAAAACCAAGGTTGTCAAACAAATTATCTCTCACTTAGGATTGTCATTTAGCGCAGAGACGATTATGAAGCCTCACGCTCAAATGGCGGCAGAATTGATGGCTCAAAACGGGTCGTCTTTAGAGGCACTACATGGACAAATGGTTCCTGGACAACAAGGTCAACCCGCAAATATGGAAGCAATGGCAGGGGCACCCGGCGCATCGCCTATGGGCAGCCCGCCTCAAGGACCTCCGGGTTGAAGCTATTGATCGACTTAGAACGGCAGACAATTTGCTAGAAATTGGCAAAGCTCAAGGGCAACTAACCCTTATCAACGATCTTCTGGTTGAACCAGAAAAAATTCTCTCCAAGTTAGAAGAGGTATATCATGAATGACGACGATCTGATGTTAATGATCCAGCAGGAGTTAGGCGAGATTGATGCTCCTACTGCAGAAACTCCAAAAACAGAAACACCCCCCACGCAAAACATTCAAGTAAATCTTGATGCCGATGCACTCGCGGCAAAGGTAGGAAGTCAAGTAGGACAGCAATTTAGTTCGGCCCTTGACATGCAAGTGTCAAAGAGCCAACAGGCAGCTAAGGCATCTGTTACCCCCGAAGAGTTATTCTTAAAGGCGGATGAAGCTCGCGCCGAAGGAGAATATGCAAAGGCCGCTGCATTTACAGCTCAGGCCACAAAGATTATTCAAGAACAGGTTAACGAGAGTAGTCAGTCTGGCTACAATCATTTGATGAGTCAGCTCAAAGAGACTCAAAAAACGGTTTACGTTAATCAAATCATTGACTCGGAAGGGCAAGATTTGCCAGCAGCCGCTAAGTCGGAAGTTCGCAATATCCTCAATCAACTTGATCCTAGCGCACTTCCCAACCTACTCAAAGACGAAAACTCAAAGCAGATTTTGTCGCTTATGATCGACGGTGCAAAACTCCGTCATGCAAGTCCTTCCGCTCCCGGAGTGTCATCTGCGCCTAACGCATCTAAATCAAGCGCGAAGGCTCAAGAACTTCACTCGCTTGCAGAAGAGTTCTTGGCGCTTACCCCTGGTGCAACAAAAGCTGATGCTCTAGCGTTTGCTAAAGAAGCACTTAGCGAAGACAATTTAAGACAGATTCAGATGATTGAATCTGTTAGAGGTAGATAATGGCTATTGAAAATCCCCCGAAAGTTGGTCGCCCGCGATCTAACCAGTCGTCAAATATTTGTCCAATGACAGGAGTTCCTATTATCAATGGGACTCGAACTACGCAGTATCACCCATGCGGAGACACGGTAATTGATACAACTCAGATCCAGCATTATAAGTCCTTGGGTTATGAGGTTAAGCACAATTCGACAACGGGTGCTTATGACATGACGATCTCTCAGGCAAAGTGGGCTGAACGAGAAAAAGGCAACAGAGAAAGAGCGGTTAAGCGGCTTAAAGACACGGATAATGAACGACGTAAGGTTGCCGCAGGAGACGAGACATTTGAGTATTCTGCGACTAACGAATACGGACGGATTCAAGATATGCCGTTGACAGGGCAAGAATTGCTTGATTCAGATGAATAACTTAAATAAAAGTTGTGCTACAATGCTGATAAGCAGGTCGTGGCGGCGAGTTAGTGGGTAAATAACATGGCATCAAACTTTCAACCAGGCGTACTTAATAACATCTGGGCCACGCGAAACGCACTTGCGTTGATGGGAGAAGGCAATCAGGAAACTTACACTGTTGCTGCCTCGACCACAATTTACGCAGGGGACATCGTTGCTCTTAACAGCAGCGGTCAGCTTGTACAAGCTCTTGCGCTTCCTGGCTCTAACAACTCCGTTACGGCATCGGGTGGCACTGTTGTCACTTTAGGCGTTGCACTTCAATCCATTACAACCAATGCGTCCGGCATTGATACTACTGGGCCTTTCAATATCTCAACCATTCCGGTTGCGATCTGGGATGCAAACACTCAGTATTTGTTCCGCACCTACGATGCAACCGCTGCCAACACGACTCTTGCAAACCTTAAACAAGGTAAGCAATATCAATTTGGTCGTTATCGAGGCGCATCGGCTACGAGTTGGTGGTACGTAATGATCCTTACGCAGACCAACGGAGAATTCTTCTACGTCGAGCCGTTCGGCAACTCGGAAGCAGTTCCAGGAGCCAACGATCAACTTACGACTGACCAGTATGCAGCAGTTTGGACACAGGCTACTGCAGCTTATAGGGCGGTTAACTAAACATGGCACGAACTACTACTCAGGCTATCGCGTTCGCACGAGCAGGTCTCGACCGTATCGTGCCTCTTTACACCAAAGACCTTCCAAAGCACTACGAGGGTTATACTGCTCTTGCCGCCGACAACAAGCAAGAGTTCATTCGTGTTGCTACGCTGGCAACGTTGCCCGCAGCGACTACGATTAACCAGGCATCGGGCGTCGGATTTTACGATCTCAAGACTCCGTTCTATCAGGACAACTACTTCGTCAAGCGAGGAAGTGGTGTGGCGTTTACAGACGAAACGCTTTTGCGAGACGTTTATAAGGTATGGAAGGGGGGCGAACACCTTGCGATGGCCGATGAAAAGGCTCGTAAGGCAGACTTTGCTAACTTCATCAACCTTGGAACTTCATCTATTACGACCCCTGACGGTGTGGCGTTGTTCTCTGCATCGCACATTCTTGCCAATGGCGCAACGGCTAGTAACTTGGTTGCAGGTTCATTGGTTCTTAGCGTGTTTGCTCTCGAAACGGCAGTTCAGGGCATTATGAGTCAACCGGATCACAACGGTGACCCAATTGACTACGCTGGGCCTTACGCTCTGGTTGTGCCTCCTTCGCTTGCGATGCTTGCCAACCGAATTGTCAAGGCGTCTTACTTGCCGCAAAGCAATGACAACGATCCAAACGTTGTGAACTCGATGGTCACAAAGGTTATCGTTGATCCGTTCTTTACGAGCACGACGGCGTGGGCTTTGGTCCCGGTTTCTGCAGCTGACAACCCGCTCAAGCGAGTTATTCAGCAGGACAAGAAGACGAAGTATCAGTATGCGATCTCCAATGACACTCACCTCTTTGCTAACTTCTCGATTTGGACGAAGTATGCCGAAGACTGGCGACGTGTAACTTACTCTGCGGGGTCATAAATGTCAACGTTGCTGACGCTTGCAAATCCAACGGCGGTTACGCGAACGTCGGCAACACAGACATGGGCTGGACTTTCTAATGTTCTCGGGAATAGCGGGTATGCGACTAGCACTCCTTATGTTCCTGGGGACATTTCTTATTATGTTAGGTGCGACATTCAGGCTCCAAGCTCGCCTCTTAGCGCACTTCCTGATTCGTTCGCATTGTTTGCAACGATGTATCAGGGGCCTAACTCAACAACAACCACTGACATTTTGGATGATGCGGTTTACCTTGGGACGACGGCACCTGCGGGCAGTAATGCCGCAAATCTAACCGTTCTCAGTAAGTCTCCGCAAACACGAGAGTATGGAATTGCCAACGACGGTATAACGCTGGCTCAATTAAACGCTGGAAACGGGAAACTGTATCTTGGCTATAAAGCGTATCCGTCTTCATATTCTCCTTCGGATTGGTCTGTAACTATCTCCTCTGGGGCAACTACGCTTACTGCAAGCCCAACGGCAACTCTATCAACGGTTTTCACTGTGTCGGTAACCTACGTAGGCACAGGAGCAGCTCCAAACTACGCAGACGTTACGCTTGTTGCGACTTCCACCGCAGGTTTAACCGCAGGAACGTCTACCGGAACCGCATCTGTAATTGATGCGCTGGGAGGAACGGCGGGAGGGCCTACAATATATCCCGTTCCTTACCCTCTGGTATCGCAATATACGTCAACCACAACTCAGACGCAGCGTGTTCCGCTTATCGCGGGATCTGGCACCATTATTCTTACTGGGTATGGCACGTCAACGGTGCTGACTGGATCTTCAAATGGTTACGTCAACAATGGGTTGACAGCAACCATAATTTCGCCAGCGACATCTACAATTTATTTACAGAACTTGATTCTGTTTGCTCAGACAACTACGACGGGTGGCACAATTGGAGGTGGAGGAGTTGGAGGCAAACTAGGTTCAGGTAACTTTATGCAGGGCGGTCTTAATCGAGTGCCTAGACTTCAACCGGGGATGAAAAGACTCTAATGGCAGCATCAGATAGGATTCAACAACCTGTTCAAGGGTACCCCTGGAGGGTATCTTTCAACATTCGTTCGTCGGCAACGAGCAACCCTATTACGGGTGGGCTTACGGGGCTTGCTGGATTCATTAGCAAGGATGATGGCTCCTTTGTAAGCACAACAAATACTCCTGTGGAGATTGGGACAACTGGATATGGTTATCTTGACCTTACTGCCGCCGAGATGACTTGTTACGGCGGAGTTGTAAGAGTCACGGCCTCAAATGCCAATCAAGTTGAATGGGCCGAAGAGTTTGTTACTGGCAATCAGAATCCAACGGTAGCTGCAGGTGGATCGCCAAAGGATATGTATACAATGCTCTTTTACCTGTGGACATATTTCTTCAACTATCGAACGGCCAATCAGTCGGGAGCGTTTACGCTTTATAAGCCTGACAACACAACGGCGTTTGTATCGGGAACCATTGTCAATCAAGACACGCAACAGGCTCAAGGACCTTATAGATGATCTATGCAGGAACTAACGGCTTATTTGGGTCAACCCCAAACGATTCATGTATGCGTGTTGTTTCTGGTGGAGATTGGGGGCTTCGTCCGGGAACGCTTGGGCAACACGGCCCTTGGCCGACTAATAAAGATCCTGACTTGCAAAGTCAAAACAACTTAACGCTTCAAGAAGCTATTATCAATGACTATGCGACAAACTCTCAGCCTCTTTTTGTTTATTCATATCCTGTGAATCAACAAGATAGAATAAGTGGCGCAGTGTGTTCAATCTCTGGCTTTTGGGCAGCAGGGCGAGACATTGTATACATTGACGGTAAGCCAATGATTCGCGAGTTTGCGCGAAGATCAAGAAATGAGCGGTATCGAGCCTTTGGAAGAAATATATGACCTCAACTAAAAATGATGCCATTACCTTGTTTCTTACGAGGTTTCCAGACTGTCCAACAACTCAAGCTAATGACTTGTTTGACGAGATTCATCGACGCATTATAGATGCTTGCGAAATCAGAGTCAGAAACATTACGGTCCCCCTTATTGCAGGGCAAAGAGAGTACACGCTTGATGGAGCAAACTTTGATGTCTTGGAGGCGTATTATCAACAATCGTCTAACTCATCGACTTGGCTTGTCATTACGTCTCAGTCACGAGATCAGATGGCAGTTCTTCGAACGGGATGGCAGTTTGATACGACCATTCAAAGTGGTCCTCCAACGTATTTTTATATTACGGCGGCTCCGAGCGGAAATTCGTCGCTAACAACAATTGGTTTTGATCCCGTTCCGCAATACACCACGGTAGCTGGTTATCCAACGGTTATGTTGTCGGTAAATCAGTACGCTACGCTCTCTTCTGGCGATCTACTTCCTGATTCTCTTCTTGGAGCGCAAGTTTACGTAATGGGAATGTGCTGGCTATGGACAAGACTGTCTCATCCAGATCAGACGGAAATTTACAGCAAATACTTTAATCAAGAGCTGCAAGATAATCAGGCGCATGTTAAGTCTAAGATGTTGCAGACAGATACGTACTTCACGCCTTATCAATATAGGCGACGAAGCATCTAGTGGAGGGGGAGGCGATTGTCCCGCCAGGCTGCCGAACCTTCCATTAGAGTAGGATAAACCATTCTATGAAAAAAGAAGTCTCGTTATTTACGCCAGGAAGCATTAAGGGGTTTAGGTCTTCTCCTGATCCGCTATCAATTCCTAGCGACAATGCCGCTCTCTTGCAAAATACAAGGCTTGGGCTTGGGGCAATTCAGGCTCGATGGAAAGGTGCAACTCTTGGGGCGTTGCCACTAAGTGGAACGGTTGTTGGAGCTGCCGAGTTTACAACGAATGGCATATTGACATGGTATGTCGCCATTTCTAACGGAACGGTTGCAACTTGTTACAAGTCCACTAATAATGGAACGTCTTGGACTTCTATTACTCCGACAAGCGGGCCTTACGGTGACACAAGACTTGCTTGCACTGCATCTCAGAATATTTATTTTGGCGTAGTTCGAGATAGATCGTTTGGCATAACTTATCAACAAGAAGACTTGATTGTCATGCAGAATGGCTTTTCTGCGCCTATTGTGTATGGTCCGGCCTCTGGAATACCAGGAGGCACCGGGGACCCTTCTACGGCTCCTGCATCGCAACCATTAGCCCCTACTGGTGTCGGTTGTTCGTTTGCCCCTGAAATCCCGATGCTCATTCGATCCAACACTATTACCGCAACTAATTCTGGGGGGCAGTTTGTAGGTTCATTGTCTGGCTCAGCGGGCAATGGGACTCAAAGTTTAACAGTAGCCGTAGGCGCAACAACGGCAAATGGTGATACTGTTATTTTCAAGAACTCCACGACGACTAACTTTGCAAATGCAAAGCAGTATACGGTTGTTCTTGGGAACATCACGGATCTGACTGTTCTGAATAATATTCAAATTGAAATAGGAGACGGCACAAATTATGACGTTATTTACAACGGTCAAACTTCAATTACGAGTGCAGTCATCTTGTCTTCTACAAATGCTCCCGCTGGTCAAAACTGGCGGCAAATTACAGTTTCCGTTCCTTCTTCGCCAACATCAACCTCATCCGCTGAAAAGTGGATACGGTTGACGTGGGTCGGAGCGAGTAATCCAGTTGCATCTTCCTTTGGTATTTATGCTTTTTGTGGCGGTTACACGCAATTTGGCGGCTCAAACTTTGGCTTTGCTTGGTATGCCGCTGATTCACGATCTCTTGGCCCCGCAACAATCGTTTCTAATACTCCTTCTTTGCTTAGCACTGTTGGCGGCCCATTTAATACAACGGTTCAATTTACAGAAGATCAAAGGATTCTTGGCAAATATGCTGCAAGGGCAAACAACTCAACTCAAACATCTTCTGGCATCGCGACTCTCATGGTCTATCGGCAGCAGCCAGGAGAGACAAGCTATTACTGGGTCTACGCCGTTGAGGGCGCTGCATGGAGTGGTTCAGCTTGGGTTCAAGACAATGCGCTAGGAACGTTTTACACATCCTCTAACGAGCTGTCGGATTATTCTAAGCCATTCCCAGTGGCGGGAACTCTTTGTCTGCCTATTGGAACTGCAATGGCGGCCATTAACGGTCGTTTATTTGTTGCATCAGGTAACCGATTCTATTACTCGGCTTACGAGCAACCCACGGTATTTCGGATCGCAGTATATTACACTGATGCGGCAAACGCAGATCCATTATCTGCCGGGTCTTTTGTTCGAGACGGCGAAACGATTCAGACAATTGTGCCGTTTGGTAGTATTGAGGCTGGCAACGAGTCGTTGGGCGCACCGACAAATGCCGCCTCTTCCATCTATTTCTTAACCAATCATGCTTTTTACCGTGTGTCTGGATGGGATGCAATTTCTCTTAATAAGGTCATTACAATTGCGCCTCACGGCACAGTCAGTCCGTTTAGTGTAGCAAGGAACCGAACGGGCATGTATTGGCTAGATGACCAGCAACAGGTCAGGTATTGGGCTGGCGGGTCGGCAGTGGCGAGCCTTTCGCTTTATCGAGTAGATAATTATACGACCGCCGTAAGCTCTCCTGGCTCTGTTGTTGGGGATATGGTTCGTGACAAATACTTTTTGCTTCTGCCTGGAACGACTCCTCGCGCTCTTGTTTTTGACGAGTATATTGGAGAATGGGTTAGCCTCGACTCCTTTGATTTTTCAAATACAGCGTGGCTATTTTCAAGCGTTTACAACAACCTGCAGCGTTGTGTTTGCCTAAGAAGCTCTGCCACGACAGGGGGCGTCTTTGAACACGATCAGCCAAACTCTAGCGGAACGGTTACGGTCAATATTCAGCTCAAAGACTTTTCTCTGGGCCTTACTCAAATGACATCAATTCAAGAAATATCTGTCATGTCAGATGGATATACGGGCGGGACGCTTACAACTAATCGAGGCACCCCAGGTTACACCCCAGGCTCATCGGTATCAGGAATCATCTCGCTTACAGATACAAACACATTGTCTTGCAAGTATGACTCGCCTCCGGTTGGCGTTAAGTGGTATCGAATTAGGCCATCTATTTCGGGAACTGTCCCTGGAAATTATTCGTTTTATGCTGCGTTTGCGTCGGTGGAGGCAACGGATATTCCGTATCAACGATGATTCGCCATCTTACAATTGAAGAAATGGCTGACCTTGGGGATGCTGGAGTGTTAGTTGGGCCAAGTCTAAACGAACCTGCAACAGCAATTGTGCAGTACGCCATTGACAGTCAAGGATTCTATGCTCACTCTCTGGCTTCAAATGGAGCAACGCCTAGTCAGATTGCAGAAATCTTTCAAGCAGTTCGAAGGATCGCCCGAGACTTAGGATATGATACAATTAGATTTACAGTCGAACCAGAGTTTCAAGCTCTCCTTAAATTGGCGGACAAGGGCCGAGCTAAAGTCAAACGTATCGAATTGGAGATAAGCAGTGGGCTTTATAAGCGACGCAATCAACTCAGCAGTCACTCCCCGAGGAACTAATGCCGCTCAAGGGCAGCAGGATCAGTACAATAACGCCCAGAATATCTTCTCGGGGGCACTTGGCAACTATAGCAAGTTGCTCAATAACCAGATTGGCACTGCAAATAGCCTGTATCCGCAATACACTGATGCGCTGAACTCTTCCCTGTCTTCTCTAGGCCAGCCAGCCGTTGATGCAAATGTTCGTTCGTATTCTAACAATGCAAACGAAAATGCTTTTCACCAGGGAATGTTACAGAATTTGTTTGCAAGAGCCCAGGGCGAAGGTTCAGGCGTAACTCAAGGGCAGGACCAAGGGGCTGCTCAGCAAGCGGCTATTGCTTCAAACAACTATAACGCGCAGCTCAACTCGCCTCAGGCTCATGCTCAGCGTTACAACATGATTATGGATCTTCTGCAAAAGGGGATGTCTCCAACGGCTATTAGTGGCGCGTTGCAGTTGTCAAGTGGCGTTTATGGGGCTCCTCGCGTCCAGGTTCAGCAGGGAATTGGCAGTTCTTTAGGCAGTCTATTGGGCGGCATTGGAGGAATTGGTGGGCTTGGTTCGCTTGGCTCAACTGGTGGTTTTAATGCAGGGGCCGCAGGGCAGGGCGTTGGGTCGGATATAGGTTCTTCATTGGGGGCATTTTTCTAATGGTGCCATCGTCTCTTCTATCGCTTCTGGGGATTCTCCCTCAGATTTCGCAGAATCAGCCCATGCCGGCTTCTCCCCCGGCTAAGGCTGGTTCTAGCGATGATGATGAAGAAGACGCCCCCAATACGCCTACTGCACCTCAAGGCGTTTCTGCTAATCCGACTCCGCTTCCTCAAAATCAAAGTGGAGCGGCTATGCTTGGTCCGTTTCTTCCGGCTATTGCAAAGCAAGCGGGATTGTTTAACAACCAAGCAATAAGCGGGATGCCTTTTTCGTTTATGCCGCAATCTCAGGCAGGAGGCTCCGATGCCGTTACTAACCTAAAGCAACAATTGGCAAACATTCAGGCTGCCAACAGGCTTCAAGCGCAAGGAAAAGCCTTAGGTTATGATGCAAACGGCAATGTCATTGAGGGCGACAAAAAAGAAAATCCTGACTACGATCAAATGGAGCAGGATGCAATGAAGCATTATCAGGATCTTATGAGCCAATCATCTCAGGTTCAAGCTCCAACAATGCGTGGATTTAATCAAAATGACTTATTAACCGCTGGCGCACTTGCACTTCTTGGAGGTGGTTCGGGTCAAGCTCCAGATTTGCTTCATGGCTACATGCAAGGGGCGGCGCAAAAGCAAGCGTTAGATAATCAAAACGCGCAGATGCAATATCAGGCTCAGCAAAAGGCTTTACAGCAACAGGCTCAAGTTCAGCAAACAATGGCTAAGTTTTACGGCGCGGAAAATCAAAGTCAAATTGAGTCTGACCGTCAAGACGTTCAAGACTTTATGACGGGCCTTAATAATGCCGCAAATGTGCAGGACGCAATCAATAGGGTGCAGATGCAGATGGGACAGTATGACCAGGCTCGTCGGCAAGGCATTGGCGACCAGGCTCACATGACTATGGCTCAAGCAGAAACAGCGATGCAGAAAGCTACCTCTCCTGAAGAGATGCAGCAACTAGCAAAGCAGTATAACAACGCGGCTATGATTTATACTGCGGCGTATCCAGAACTTGCTGGCACGATTCGCCCAATGGACGCTGATGCTCTTCAATCTCGTGTGCCTCAAACGGTTTCATCTACATGGCAAAACACCGTCACGCAATTGTCAGACCCAATTACTCAATCTTACAGCGACGACGCATGGGCATCTCTCAAGTCAACGAGGGACCAGATTGCAAGCCAATTCCAGTTGACGCCCGACGAGGAAGATCGGCTCATGCCGCTTCCCATGAAGGACTCTCCTGCGCTTGTTAAGCAAAATGCCACCATTGATCAGGCTCGTCAAAGGCTAGAGCTTACTGCTCGGGGCCTTACCGATAAAAACGCTTATAACAACGCAAAGCTCTCTTTGGACAAATGGAAGGCGGCTGAAACTAACGCGCTCAGGTTCCAAGGTATGCAACTTCGCTCCCAAGAGTTTAGCTATAAGCAAATGGAAGATGCCCGAAGTGAGGCTCTTCAAAACTTTGATGATGCTGAAAAGACAGCCGTGCAGCAGCAAAATATGGTTCGCGATAAAGCATTAAAGTACAAACAAGATGCGCTTAATGCAATGAAGCCTGGGTCCAACGTATCGTCCGCGGACATGGACCAGCTTCGACGTTCTTACACATCATTTAATGACATGTCTGGGAATTTGACAGACACGATTAACAGTATTCGTGCCGCACGTCAAAAGTTCTTGAGCAATGCCAGCATTCCTACAGGATCTTCGCCTTCCGCCATTAGCGGTGGGATTGGCAAGCCCATCTCTCCTCCGGCTAAAGGCCAAATGAGTCCGGTTACGCCTTCTGCAATTCCGCCAAAATGGAGGTTCGAAGGTTAAATTGTGCGAAAACGAAAACTTGTCATTAATTATAAAGGCAAAGATTATCGGTTTGAGTGGAGTGCAGATGGCAACCCTACCGATGCAGACTTGCGTGATATGCAAGCCGAAATCGAGAGGCACACTGGCAAACAGCCTCAAAAGTTTTCTCCCAAGACGCAAGGCAACACTCAGAGACAAGTTCCGCCTGTTTCTCTAAATCCGGCTGACCTTTTTCGCACTCAAGGATTAGCGGGCTCGAAAGGGCAAACATCTACGTCACCCCCTGCATCTACGGCTCCGACGCCTGAAACGCAACGATTATTCTCAACGGCAAAGCTGCCAGGCAAGGCTCCTGCCGCCCCTGTGCCGCCTAGTCAAAAGCAAGGCGTCAATATCTTCCATCGCCCCGATGTTATGGCTCAGGTAAAGCAGCAACAAGCCGAACAACAGGCAGCTAAAGCCGAGCAGGACAAACAGCATCTTGCCCAGATGTCATCTCCTTCACAGATGGCGGCAAATAGCCCTGCTAATATTGGCAACTTGGAAGCAAACGCTCCAGAGGCTATGGCTATGGGCGGTATAAGGCAAACAAGTGTGCCTTTCTTGGGAGGGTTGCATCCCTTAGACCGTGTGCAAAAGGCAATTAAGGCAGGCTTTGCTGGAATTGGCGCACTTGCTGACACGGGAAATATTGGCGGCTCGATTGGTAAAGCGGCAGGCCCCGAGGCTCAAAAGGAATACCACACGATCATGGGCATGTTTGACTTAGCTCTGGCGGGAGTCGGAGCCGAAGAAACAGGCGCGGCTCAAGCGGCCAAGGTGTTAAAGATTATTGGCGAAGACATAGGAATAAACTCGCCCGTGTTGTTAAACTCATACAAGGTATTTGCCAATCCTAACTCAACCGAGGAGCAAAAAAATGAAGCTCTATCGTCGGCGTTATTGTCTACGGCATTGATTCATGGACACGCAGGACTAGCAAAGATTAATAATGCGCTTAAAGGGATGCGGGCAGAAAGCCAGCGAGTCCTTGACAATCTTGGCAAAAGTGAAAAGTTCCCAACCAAGGCGCAAAATCTATCTGATGCAACTGGCTTAAATGTAACAGCGGTGAGCCCGGAAGGAAAGCCAACGATTCGAGTTCGAGCAGAAGGGCGAGAGCATGTTCCTCCCGTCAACGAGCAATCGTCTCCTGCTCCCAAGGAGAAAAAGCAATCTATTGTAGATAATGCAGTTGCTAAACCAAATAAACGAGTTGCTGCTTCTGCGACTCCAAAAGAGGGCGCATCTGCAACGTCTTCTATTGAGCAAAAGCCATCTACCTCAACTGAACCCACGCCTACAAGTGCTGAACCTACGCCTAAAGACTTTGTTTCTATGCGACGGGCTACCTTGAATCGCATGGAGAAAACTGGCGAGATAAGTGAACTTGAGCGCACGAAGGCAAGAACTCGCGAACAACTTGCTAAAGAAGCTGACAACACGACCATTGAAGACGCACTTAACCTTGCTAAGAAGGTGAAGGATGGCGGCTCGATTGATGAGCTTACTTCTCCAAAATTAACTAAGGGGATGCAACTCATTCAGAAGCTACTTGAAGAGAACAGGATTCAAATGGAGAAAATAAATCCCGCTAACCCGATGCTCAAAGAGCTGCAGCATCGCCAGGAAATTCTTCGCGACTATAAGCAAGATCTTGCAAACACTCATTCCAAGTATGTCGGCGTTAAAGCATCTGAGATGCTTAGGGGTATTCAAGGCGGCCTTGAGGTTGATACTGGCAACGTTACGAGCGTCTTAGAAGAAGCTGATGCCTTAGCTAAAGAGCGTGGAGCAGGTAAGGGCTTGACGCATCCAGAAAGAGCCAAACTCAAAGAACTAACCGAACAAAACGCAGAACTTCAAAGAAAGATTGAAGAGGTCCAAAAGCAGAAAGCGGCAAGAGCGGCGAAAGATAGTCTTGATAACCTCAAGACGCAAGCAAAGACAGGCCGAAGGTTCGCTCGAAGCCAAGAGGAGATTCTGGCCGAGCGAAAGAACTTGCATAAGAATTTGACAAAGGCATTGTCAAAGGCAAGCGCAAACCCTTTCCTAGATCCAGAACTTCACAAGGCCATCTTAGACCTTACCAAAAGCTACGTTGAAGAGGGAATTGGAACCCTTGAGGACGTGGTTAACAAGTTCAAAGAAGACCATCCTAGCCTTTCAAAAGAAACAATTTTGCAAGCCATTGGTAAGCCCTTAGAAGCGAAAAGAGCCAAGCCTTCAGTCGAGCAGTTGTCTAAGACAAATACGCTTAGGCTAATAAAGGGTATTGCAGACAAGACAAATCAAGTGGAGTCGGACAATATTACGCCGAAGCAAAAGGCAGAGGCAAGAAAGTTGACGCTGCAAGAAGAGGCGTTAAAGAATCGATCAAACTTGCTTGATAAAAAAATTAAGGCAAAACTTGAAGAGCTAAAGCCAAAGACATTTACAGAGAAGGCAACTCGAACACTGCGTGGCCTAGTCTTAACGTCTCCAGCAACGTTCTTAAAGCTCAACTCTTCGGCTTTGTCAAAGTTCTTTGTCACTCCTGCCGAGCAGTTGGCAGGTAAAGCAGTTTCTCAGATCCCGGCTATTGGGAGGATTGCAAAGATGGCTCCCAATGAGGGCTATGCTTCACTTGCCACAGAGTTAGCGGCAAAGGCTTACCGATATAAAGAGGGATGGCCGGAGGCGTATAGAACATTTAAGACAGGATATAGCAACCTAGAGGCAAAATATGGTGCGCCAGTGGCAGAAGGCTTGATGGGTATTCCCGGACGACTTCACGACGTCGCTAAAACACCTACGCTCCTGGAAGACTATTTTAGACGTGTTGCGTCTCAAGCTGAATACTACAAGAATCGAGGAGCTGATATTAGCAACCCAACCATGCACGAGCTAATTAAGGCCAATGCTTACGAGTATGCGCTAAGGGCCAAGTATGCAAACAAGAACCTGATTACATCGGCCACAAATGATTTTGTAAGCAAGTCTCCTCCGTTAAAGGCCGTGAAAAACTTGCGTGTTTTGTTTGACAAGATCCCAACAAACCTTGAGCTAGAAACCCTAGAAGACTCTGGGGGACTACCCGCAGCCATTGCGAAAACAATAAAGGCGTACAAATCAGGGATTGAAAACCTTACGCCTCACGAGGCCGATACAATTATGCGTCTCTATAAAAAAGGGATGGTTGGAGCAGCTGGCTTTGCGATGGGCGCATATATGGTTGGTCGCCAGTACGTGCCGCACTCAAAGGGCAAGCAATTCCCTCCTAAGGGCCAAGCCTTTGGGCAAATTAAAGGCTCAACGTCGCTGGGAGACATTGATATTCCGCCTCAAATCGCAGAACACGTTCCGTTCCTAAACCTTATTCTCCAGGGAGCGCATTGGGCGCAAAGGCAGAAAGAACATCAAGGGCTAATTCAGCCGATTTTAGAAAATCAGCTTATTACGCTTGAAAACATTCCTGTTATTAAGAGTATTAAAGACACCAGTGAGTTTATGAGCGACGAAACCGAGCGCAATAGGCAGCTTGGCGCAATTGTCCCTTCGGGGGCTAAGTATTTGGCAGGGATGCTTGACGAATACCGAAATCCTACAAATAGGTCAATCTTAGAAAAGGCGATGCGTCCCGGTCTAAAGCGTAAGCCTAAAACGCTCGAAGATCAGTTCAAGATGGCAAATCCGTTCCCTGGTGGTCGCGACTCAGTGCCGCTTAGTAAAAACCAATAAACTTGTGTTACAATTAACTTGGCGGGCAGGAGAGCCATGAAAAAGTCAAGCAAGAAAAAGATGATGGATTACGACGACATGATGATGCCCAAAAAGGCTAAGAAGTCGGCCAAGAAAATGCACAAGGGCAAGAAGAAGTGAAGCGCAAGTGTGCAACGCCTAACAAGTCAAGGCGCGGCATGACTGGCCCTGCGGCAAAGAAGGGGAAGAAGAAATGAAAAAAGGTAAGGCGCATCCTGGCTTCAAGGCTGTCGCAAAGAAGATTGCCAAGAAGGAAGGAATCTCTAAGGATAGAGCAAGTGCGATCCTCGCTGCTTCTTCTCGCAAAGCTTCTGGCAAAGCTAAAGCTAAGAATCCACGCCTCAAGAGGGTAAAGGGTGCCTAAAACTCCTGCGTGGCAGCGCAAGGAAGGCCAGTCTAAAACTGGTGGATTAAATGCTAAAGGCCGAGCGTCAGCAAAAGCGCAAGGCCATAACTTAAAGCCTCCTCAGCCCAAAGGTGGCCCGAGAAAGAAATCATTCTGCGCTCGTATGGGCGGCATGAAAAAGAAATTGACAAGTGCGAAGACGGCGAAAGATCCGAACTCGCGCATTAACAAAGCCCTTCGTAAATGGAAGTGCTAAACTATTCGTCGTAGTGTTGTGGCGGCAACAGTGAGCATGAGGTAGTTCCTCGCAGACTTATAAGGAGTCCATTCACTATGTTTCACACTCAGGTTCCATCAACAACCGCATCAACTTTCGGCCCTCTTCTAAAGGTTGATCCCAAGCGTATCTCTGGCGAGTATTGGTCAACGGACGGAACGACCGTTAGCTTTAAGGATTTGTCAGGAAACGTCATCATCAGTGGCACTTCTGCGGCGGTTGCGGTTTCTACGCTTAACGCCAGCAATAACGTCACAGGCAACGCTATTACGTCTTCTGCGGGCACAAGCCTTAACAACACCGTAGCCCCACCTGCGGCTGGTTCCGCAACGGCTTTTATTCAGATCGGTTCTACCGCTGGATTTGGTATTTATTTTGGTTCGGGTGCCCCAACGGTTACGGCGGCTCAGGGCAGTCTGTACATGCGAACGGATGGCAGCTCAACTTCGACTCGGATGTACATCAATACCACTGGTTCAACGACCTGGACGGCAGTAACAACGGCGGCCTAATATGGAAGCTGTAATTGTCTTAACCAACGTTATTGGTCGGGCTCCCGTTACGGCGGCCCCGACCAACACGGCATTGTCTTCGATTATTGTAAGCAACGGAGTGACCGGATATACAAATCAAACCGCATCCTCAGCGCATAGGATGGCCCTTATGATTACGGCCTACTCTGCCCCTGTTTATGTGATTTGGTCTGAACTAGGAGCTACACCATCAGTTGCGGCGTCTTCGACTTGCTATGACGCGGTAATCCCCGCTGGCAGTTCGCTCATGGTCAACGTGCGACGAAGCATAGACGCTTACGTTACATCAACTGGCAACGTGTCGGCAGTGGAGCTTCAATAATGGCAGTTGGTTCAGCATTTGTTCAAAGCGTAGGTGCATCGCTTAGTCAAGCAAGCGCCAACAGTCAATACGATCATTTTGGGCCACTTGTTGATGTAAGCGGCTTATTGGCAACAGGGACAGGAAATGCAGCGGCAAATGTTGCGGCAATCAACGCGGCCATCAACACGTTGGCGGCGGCTTCTGGTGGAATTGTTGGAATTTCTGTTCCAGGAACCTATTACATCAATGATACGATTGTGATGAAGTCTAATGTTTGGCTCAAGGTTGGGCCGAACGTTACGATCAAGAAATCGGCTTCCACGTTGCAGTGCATGGTCATTAACTGGGGCGCTCTGCAATCCACTTCGACAACGATCACCCGAGACACAAATATTCGCATTTTCGGCGGTGGCACGTTTGACGGCAACGGACTTAACCAATCAGGTTTGACTCAAGCAACGGCGACCACACCGACAACCAATAGTTACCTCTACGGTATCCAAGGCGAAATTTCAATGTGTGGCGTTGACTATTTTGTAGCCGACGACCTCAAATTCTTGAGCTGCAACGGGTTCTGTATTCAGTGCGTCGGCAACTATGGAAAGGTCACAAACATCACCTCGGACACGATTCGAGACGTGTTTCACCTTGGCGGCCCATCGAAACAATGGGACATTGAAAACTTTTCTTGTTTAGCTAATGACGCAATTATTGCCATGAACGCTTGGGACTGGCACCGATCTTCGCCAAGCTGCGGCGAAATTTCAAACGTTCGAATCAAGAACGTTTCGTATTACGGCGCTTCGGGGATTGGCGGCGTAACTCGAACGGGCGGCATCCAGTTTGTAACGGGAACTCGAACCACTGGTGACACGATCACTCAAGGTACGGGCAACGTCCGAGATATTTCCATTGACGGGTTCCATTGCACCGGGCTTTACAATTCGGCCTTTTTCCAATTTCTTTCAACAAAGGATCAAATTCAAGGTTCGGAATATTCCGGCGCAGGTCAAATTTACAACGTCAAGATCTCAAACGGATATTGCACCGTCCCTAATTCAAACTGCAACGGCGTTCAAGCCACGCTTGTTCTTGGAACGGCTGACGGGCAAGCGTCGTGCCTGTTATCGAACATTGAGTTTGACCATTGCTATTTTGATGCAAGTCTTGGCGGTACCAACGTGGTGGCGCTTTCTTGGCCTTACACGGGTTTAAAGTGTCGGGCGCTCAAGTTCACTAATTGCGCGTTTTTACCTTACTCGGCAACAAACACGTCTTGCAACTTTGCCAACATTCAAAGCAAAACGATTCTTGACTCAATTGAGTTTGACGGTTTTGTATATAAAGGGACAGGCATCGGCGCAGGTTACGGTTACCCTGTGGTCTACGTCAACACTTACGACGGAACCAACGCCAGCGAAGTTGTCACGCTTGGCCTTTACCGGGTTACCTCGGACCCCGGCGTAACAATTGACACGTCAATTGCCTCAATCAACGGCATTGTAGACAACCTGATCTGCGAAAAATGGGCGCTCAACTTTACGGGTGGAAACGGAGACAATCATTCCATTTTCATGGCGGGTGCCGTTGGCAACATTAAAAACGGCATTGTCCGAAATTGTTACCTCAACAACCCCAAAGAGCTGTTTTCAATAGCAAACGGCGCAACGGGTTCACAAATCGTCAAAGCCTATGTTTACGACACGGTTTTGATCGGATGCACCCATCCGATCTTAATGTCGGGTGGGCGACAGGCTACGATTCGATGGAAAGGCGGTTCGATTGACACGCCAAACAACCTCGCCAACATTAGCGGAGGCACCCTTAACCTTAGCTATGAAGATGTGACTTCAAGCGGAACAGGGGCGACCACGATTACCGAGGCAAGCACCCCAATTGTTCGCATTTACAAAGCGGATGCAAGGCTTGGGCTTAGCTTGGCCACGGTTACGTTATCGCCGGGAGACAGCGATTTTGTCTATTCTACGGCAACGCCATCAACACTAGCTACATCAAGCGGGACTGGAGCGGGCCAATACATTTGGCGAACTTCGGGCACTCCCGGTTGGTGGAAACTCAGCTAATCTAACCACTTCCCCGCCACCCCTAACCGGGTGGCTCTTATTTTTTTGGAGCTATATGGCAAGAAAAGTACCTTGGACCGAGCAAGAAATTGCAAAGCTGTCTCATGGCTATCACGTTGACAATTTGACTTGTCGCGAGATCCATGAACGCCTTTTGCCTAATCGAAGCGAAGACGCGATTCAGTTGAAGCTCGGCAATCTTCGACGCGAACAAGCAACGCAGTCCAAGGGCTTTTCGGTTGACATGCCTCCACGATTAGCAAGGGAAACGGGGCCGCTACTCGACCATTTGCGCCAAGAATTTGAACGGAAGGCAGCTCACCATAAGGGCAAACGGCATATCAATATCAACATCGAAAAGCCCGGTCCCTACGGGCTGTTTTTCTTTGGGGATGCTCACCTTGGCGACCCTGGTTGTGACCTTGGACAACTTGCCGCGCACATGTGCATGGTTCGCGATAATTCCGACCTGTACGCGGTCAATATGGGCGACCTGTCTAACAACTGGGTTGGTCGATTACAAGCGTTGTACGCGCATCAGACGGTCACGGACGACGAAGAACGAAAGCTAATTCAATGGCTTCTCAAGGAAATTGATTGGCTGTTTGTGATCCTTGGCAACCATGACAAGTGGAGTCCTCTTGCGGGTCATCTTTGCGAAGAGGCGGGCGTAGCTTACGCATCTCATGGAGCCAAACTTTACATCAAATCTCTCGACTCAGTTGAGCCATGCGTGGTCGATGCGGCGCACACGCACAAAGGTAACTCGCAATACAACCCCGCTCATGCTCAGCTTGTGCAGAACTACCGGGGGAACAATGCCGACATTATTATCGGTGCCCACATCCACCAAGGGGGCTACACAATTCGAGGCAATGGGATTTCTGAAAAGATTGGCCATTGCATTAGGCTTGGAGCCTACAAACGATACGACGACTTTGCTGATCGGTTGGGCTTTGAGCCGGATATGATTGGCCCCGCTTGTATTTGTGTAGTTGATCCATCAAAGACGGGGGTTGGTTTTGTGACCACGTTCATTGATGTTGACGAAGGATTGGAGTTTCTCAAGATGAAACGGGAACTTTTTAGAAGGAAGGCAGCAGCATGAAACTTCTCTGGCAGAAAATCAAGTGCGCGGTCGGCATGATCCGGCTGCTTTGGCCTTTCTAATCAACCCCCCTCATCCAAGTGGTGAAGGGGATTTTTTTGTTTGCAAACCCCCTGACAACAACTTGACAACAGAAACCGGGGATTCGTCTACCAACCTTTTCGGATCGGAACCACGATCCTTCGAGCAGTCAGCTCATCGAACATTCGTTCCGTGCACCCGAGGTATTTCATTGCGGCTGCTCGATTGCAACCAATTGGGGCTGGCTGGTTCATCCTATCTCATCCAAAATAACTTCGCCATCGGCCACGACTTTCACCAGGTATGCCCCGTCACTGCACGGATATTCTGCTTCGTCGTCTTCTGGTCGATCAAAGAAAATGGCGCGGTTGCAGTCGCACGAATAGTTGCCGTCGGCCCATAAGAACCGCAAATTTGACACATCCAACGAGTACTGCTCATCCGGCAACGTTCGAGATTCGCTCGTTGATACTTTTTTGATCGTTACTGAAACTGTTAACATTCTTCTTCCTTCATTTCCCTCAAACGATGTACTAAGTCTTGCCACCATGCCAAACCATCCCTAAACGTCATCAAATCAAATTGAAGCGTTCCATCGCTTCCTGGTTGGCCGTGGCTGTCGCAAAAATGAAAACCCGAATAGAAGTCGCGGTCATGCAACTCAAAAATCTTTGACCAATATGGCGCTCGGTGAATCATTGGGATTCTTTCATCTCCCTCAGCCGATACACGATGGCGCACCAAAGAGCCTCGTCCATGTCGTTACTGTTCAACCTATTTGATGCTCCAAGATGTGTACAGGCCAATCAATCGGCATGTGTGCAGCGATTTGTTCTGCACTTGCCCGATCATAAAACTTAATTGCGTTGTTCCAATATTCTGTCCAACAATCTTCTGGATTATTGGCGGCAAGAGGCTGCCACCAATAACGGTTGTATGAGCTACCGTTGCGCATTTCGTGAAGCTCAATTACCCAACAAAAATGCGGATATGGCGTTTGCGGAGTAGGTTGCGCATGGCCTTCAATGGGCTTTGTTATCATTATTGACTTAAACAAGTTGGTCGTTTCTTGTTTGCATTGCGGGCACGGCTCCCCATGCTCGTGAACGCTGTGGTCGATTCCGTGTTTGCATTTCCATTGACTCATATCTTGTCGTCCTCCCAAAATTTGTAGGTGCGCTCCATTACGCTTTTGGCGTAGTTGTTCAGGGCGTGCGTGTCGATCTCGTGACCGTAACATTCCCCTGCCAGTTCTCGAAGTCGGCCCCCGCTAATAGAACCTGAACAGAACGCAAGCATGGCTAAGCAACCTTCAATAAAGGCTTGCTGGCCCGGATTGTATATGCTCGTGCCAAATACTGTCTTGGGTGGGTTCCATCCGCTTTCTTGGGCAATGTAGTCTTGCAATCGCCCCATGCGTTCCCCGCTACTCAGTGCTTGATCGGGTTTATATCGGTCCATCACGCAAGGGCCTACGTTCTGGCACGTTTTGCAATGAACCATTCCGGGGCCGCGTTCGCAAGTTACGGATTCAACAAATCCTTGACTAATGATCTTTACTGGTTTCCGTCTCATTCCCCCACCTCCGGCAGTGCGGTTACGTGGGTTGGAGTAACAAACTGTTCACCCTGCGCATTGAACCAAGCAATCCCGATCCATCGAAGTGATTCAGGTTGCCACGCTGATTTGTCCCAAATCGCCAACACCCACCGCCCATCTTTCCACTCTTCCGGGCACTCGTCAATTGGATAGACCTTTGTCTTTGCCTTGAGCGTTTCGAGTTCGGCAAGCAGTGGGGCTACGTCTTCGTATTTGACGTATTCGCCATCGTCGTATATTTCCATCTCTGCTGGTTCATCTCTTCCAAAACGTAACGAGTAAACATAACATGGATCGAATCGTTTAATTTCCATGTCATTTGTCTCCTTGCGTAATGGCGAGGGCGATGGCGCGGGCGTGGCGAAGGGAAGTGGTCGTAAAATTAACTATGCCTTCTAAAACAACATCTTCCACCATGACCCGTTTCTTTGCGTAAACAGTGATTTCTATGTCATTCCAAACGTTCCAGGCGCATACACATGCTTTACCGATGGTCCACCCCAACCCCGTAAGCTCTTCAACCAGTTCGTCCCATGTTAAGTCGGTTTGTTGTTCGCTTTTAATTGGCTCCCATCCAGCAATGTGAATCGTGTTGATCCCATGCTTTTTGAGAAGCGATTGCATGTCACTCAAAAACTCGGGGAATGGGTGTCCTTTTGGGTTGCTCATTAGTTCGTTCATTTGGTTTCTTCCTTAAACTCTGGATGCTGCCGAGTAATGTGTCGTTCAAGGTTATTGAAGTGCCGATTGCAACACGGACAAACTCCATGCGCCAGTCGATGTTTCATTTTGGTAATTTGGCCCTTATAAGCGTTTCGACTGGCTTCAAAATGTTCGGCATCTTGCTTAGCGCGGCGAGCTTCTTCGGCCTTGATAGACAATTGCCGCTCAAGTTCTTTAATCTGGTCAAGTTTCTTTTTGCCAGGATAATGTTGAGAAGTGCCGCAATAAGGGCAATAGAATGACCGGCCAGATTCACGATAATATTCTTTGAACCCAAGGCCAAAAGGCTGGGCACAAGCGCAACACGTTTCTTCAGTAATCGTGATATTTTTTGTAACGGAAAACAATTTCATCTCATCTCCTTTCATCGACACGGTTCCCCGTGCCATCGAGAATTTGCGTCTAACTCGGCCACCTGTTGCCCTTGGTAGGACAAAAACAATGTGGCTATGGCGATTGCAACTAAAGCGCAGGTCAACTGGCAAGTTTTTCTTGACAGTTGGATCATTCGACCACCTCGACTGATTGTGATTCTTTGCCAGCGTTTTCAAAAATTTCCCGCAGGTGCCAGGAAGCGTTTCCACTGAAACAGTAGACAAAAGCCTTGTCTCCATATCGGTACCGTTTGGCGTTTAGATATTTGGTTGCATCCTCGCGGTTGAACCAAATACCATCAAGAAACTCATTTCGACCAAGCCCGCACTTTTTGACAATTGCCCAAAACGGAAAACATGTCGCTTCGGTTTTATCGCCATGACTAAGAACGATTTCGGTTGTTGTCATTCGACCACCTCCAAAGTGCCCCGGTACCGTTTGCCTGGTTCAAACACGCTGTCAGCAACCCGCCCGTACCAAGTCGTTTGGGCCACAAGATCCACCTCAATCGTCTTAGGCTTGGCCGGGTAGGTAGTTTCGAGGTATGCGACTAGGGCATAAAGTGTGGTGGCAAGATTGACCGTACCGTTGACATGGCACCGCCAGCCCTTAACCCCATCATTCCAAAATAACGGGACCATCACACCGTTTATGGATGCCCTTATCTCCGCATTTTTCGGAAACGTTTCAATCTCATCCAGATCGGCGCGTCGCCACGTAGGTTCGGTTGGCTCGTTTGATTGGTCTGGCGTAAGGAATATTCCTTCGTTGTTCATGCTTCACCTCGGGCTTTGGCTAGGACGGCCATCGCCTCGTAAATCAAATGGCGCATTGCGGACGGTTCGCCTGAATTGTCTTGCCATTCTTCAATTAGGGATTCAAGAGCCGCATAAAGCTCCGGCGCGGACGCAATCAGGTTAGCGTTGGCAACATGAATTTGCCGCCATGAATCAGCATTTGGTGCCTCTGCCCAACATTCTTTTTCAAAGTTGACAAAAGCAATATCAGCAGCGTCACTCGTTAAAGCTTTGCCTGTATTGGGGTCATTGTGTTGAATGTCACAACCATTAACAAACCACGGCCCCGGTGTAAATTTCGTCTCGTTCATTTCAACCTCTTTGCGATGCTTTCCGCTGTCGCTTGTTCGTTTCTGTCGTCGTAGCCCACAATGTCCATGAGGCTTTCCTTGTCCGCGTAGAACCTGCCATCGGGGAACCAAAAGTTCGTTCTCGACTTTGATCCTCGGCACTCCACGCAATCGCGGCGGTTGGTGTGGATCTTCAAGACCTTCACCGTTCGCCCACCTCGCTGGATCATCCGTTTGTTAATGTCTGTTTCAGTGATGGTCATTGCCCACCCGCCACAATCAAGCAGACAATAATCACCACCACGCCAACGGCCATCCAGACCCCACCAATCACGTAATCTTTAAGAGCTTCCTTTACCTTTCGATGTGCAAATTTAGGGGCGACGGGTTGAGTTTCCTTGATCGTTTCGGGGCGGGTCGGCCAGACCACGGTTGGGTAAATTCGAGTGGCATGGTCGTCGATTACTTCGGTAAATTTGGTTTTCATTCCGTCACCGCCAACATTCGTTCAATAAGTTCAAGTGCCGATTCTTGGAGGATTTTGACAGTTGGCGCTAACGCGGACCCTGCGGCGACCCTTGCGGCTTCCCCTGCGGCGTCCCTTGCGGCGTCCCATGCGGCGTCCCTTGCGGCTTCCCCTGCGGCGGCCCATGCAGCTTCCCCTGCGGCGGCCCATGCAGCTTCCCCTGCGGCGTCCCTTGCGG
>Ga0208380_1000068_pt1 | contig 30001 bp, 34 predicted proteins | sample CryBogCBE27Jun07_FD_184570 | JGI IMG/M metagenome (GOLD analysis project Ga0208380, IMG submission 184570) | Freshwater microbial communities from Crystal Bog, Wisconsin, USA - CBE27Jun07 (SPAdes) | ecosystem: Environmental > Aquatic > Freshwater > Lake | place: Crystal Bog, Wisconsin, USA... | reverse complement strand
GTATTACCTATGGTATCTTTAGTTTAGCCGATTACTATCATATTATTATAAAATAAGACGACTACCTAAGAGACGGATATTAAGTTTTCGGGCCGGTTCGGGCCGGGCAGGGAGGCATGAAGGGTTCTGCGGGGAAGTACCTTCTAGAGCATAAATAATCTATATATGATGAACAAGGACACACATCTTCTTTTTGAAGCCTATAAGAAAGTAAATGAAGCGTTTGAGTATTTCGGTGCTAAAGCTTCAAAAAGTGATAACAATGAATCACACGATAGTGATGAATGCGGTAAAGGTTGTACATGCGGTGAATGTGAAAAGTGTACACCTGAGTATGTAGAGAAACATGTTAATAAAGAAGAAGCTGGTGAAGAATCAAAGAAGAGTAAGCATTCACAATCTCACTACCATGGTGCAGCTAAAGTAGTTCATCACGCTCTTAAGGATAAACATAGTGATGAAGAGTTAGCTGATCATATGAAGAAGCATATGAAGAAGATTTACGGTGATGATTACGATGAAAAGAAAGCTGAACACGCTGTAAAGAAGGCTCTTGGAACAAAGACAAAAGCTGAAGATGACGAAAATGAAGATGATGAAGCTGAGAGTACCAAGCATCCTGATAAGAAACTTTCCGATCGTGATGAAAAAGGATCTAAGAGAGATACTACACAGGATTGGGAATTGAGCAACAAGAAGGATTAATATGAATAAAGACAATCATCTTATTTTTGAAAGCTATTTCAATAAGTTTTTTAAAACAAATACTCTTGAAAACGAAAACGCCGGAGATGCTCACGGTGTAGATCCAAAGGATGCAGCTGAGTACGATAAAGCAAGAGCTGAGATTAGTTATGAGAAGTATCCATTCTGGGACGCGTATCATGCTGTAAAAGAAGGTGCTTGGACGGAAGAAGACTTCGTACAATGGGCTCGTTCAGTTTGGTCAGATGGTGCAAATGATGCTCATCATGAAGGAGAGGAAGTATCAGAAACCAAACACGTCTTTACTAAGGTAGAGAAGGCTGCTGAAAAGTCAGGCTATTCAAAGAAAGCTGCTGAAAAGATTGCTGGAGCTGCTAAGGCAAAGTATGGTGAAGATAATGAATCATCACCAGCTGGTTGGTTAACTGAATATATTGGTTCATTCAAGAGAGCCTTTGCAGACGTAGAAGGTATTGGTTATGGTGGAGATGGTGTATCTGATGAGCAGTTTGCAGCTGCAGCAGATCAAATCATCGGACCTGAATGGGGCGATGAAGCACCAAAGGCTAAGCAAGCATTTATCTATCTTCTAAAAGGATTTTACGGTAAGGGTATTCAAGATTCCTAATCATGAATAAAGATACACATCTTATCTTTGAAGCCTATAAAAAGAGACTTACAGAGAGCGATATCCCAAGACTCTCACCTGGTGTTGATAAGGAGATAAGATATACACATAGTAAGGATGGTAGCGCAAGCAGTCCTTATGTACAGTATGTTTTAAATGGTACAGGAAAGAGTGTTTATTTTTATTATGATGCACAAGGTAATTTTGAGAGAGGTTTAATTAAGGGTAATGATGGTTCTGGAATGAATTTACATCCTTTTAGAAAAGAAGATATTGAGAATATTGCTAATGAAAATAAATTACAACCTGAAGAATTTTATAAAGCAATTGAAGATGGTAGTAACAAAGTAAAGATGCATCATTCTTCTGCCGAAGCTAATGAAGTACCAGATGGTGCTGATAATGGTGAAGATGAAATAGATACAAATGGTGATGAAGAAGCAACACCAGGTTTCCTTTAAGTTATAATAGTAGCATTAATAGCATATAGCTTGTATTATAGTGCTATGATCGTAAAGACGCTAATAAGAGATGCATCTGGAATGATTATGGCGTTATCGTTTATGTCATGTTATTTTCCGCAAATTTTACGCATTATAAAAACTAAAAGTTCTTCTGATGTGTCACCTACTATGATTATTCTTGGTCTTGTAGGGTATATTACCGGGTTAATCTACATGTATACCAATGTATTTGGTCTTTGGTGGTTCTTTAACTATACTACCGGTATAGTTAGTTCTTCAGTATTACTTTACTACTGGTTTAAACATAGGAAAGACTAAGGAGCCCTTTGTCTCGCTTGTTTTTACTATCTAAAACATAAATATATGTGAGATGATACCATTTAAAGAATTTTTAGTAGAAGCATATGCAAAAGCAGGTTTTGAATATGAAGCAAAAATAGCTAATATTTTAAAAAAGAAAGGTCTAATGCCAAAGAATGCTAAAGTAGCAGGTTCGTCAGGATCTGATGCTGACGCAACAATTAGAGGCTGTTCCCTTGAAATCAAGTTAAACAAGGCTGCAGGATTTGGTCAGGCTGAATTAAAATTTGTAGATGGTGTATGGCAATTTAGTCCGCAAACAGAAAAGAAATACCCTGCTACAGTAAAAGTATTAACTGACGCCGGGATGTTAGATAGAATCAAAACCGAATGGGGTACGCCGACAGGTGATTATAATACAGATTTGAAGGCAATGGGTAACAAGTATATAGAGAATTTGCCTACAGATACAGTTGCAGCACACTACGCTAGTGATAGATCTACACCTTATATACAAATTGGTGGATTTGGTCTATACAAATTGACAGAAAGTGATCCATGTAAGCTCGGTGCACCTTTATTTGTACCTAAAGTTTATGCACGTGCACGTGTTAAATATAGAACAAGTACAAGCTATGGTTTTTTAGTTATGCTCGGTGTTCGTAGTATAAACAGTGTATCAAACTTTGATATAGAATCACCGAGCTTTCCTGCGCCTACAACAGATAAATAATATTATGCTCAGAGATGCTAGAACTATTGCTGATTTATATTTAGAGAATGCTGCTACGGCTGCAGCGAGCATTATACCTAAAACACCAGCTCAGCAATCTGCAGTAATATCCGGTCAGACACCTGCAGCAGGTGTTGCAACCGGCGGTGGTAATCCACAGCTCAAGCCACTTCCACAAGCTAATGAAGAAAAGTCTTTACCTGCTAAGCATTGGGTAAAGGTAGAAAAAATTGTTAAAGATGATGTCAAAGAAGTAGAGAATTTAGCACATGAAATTGCTATGCTTGTTCATTCCTGCTGTGATAATCCTGATGTAGTGTCAAAGGTAATGAGTAAGATTTTTAAGAAGCATAGAGCTTGGACAAGAAAGAAGTAGGATCTTGCCTACTTAAATAGTGCGTATATTTTAATTAAATATATGTACATGACCTCTAAAAAAGAAGAAGGGGTAGATGCGGATCACGATCGCAAACATACCATTTTAGTTACAGCAAATATGGTGCTCGATATCTTTTTGGCATCAGAGAAAGAAACAAATAAAACAAAAAAGAAAGCGTTGTATGATAATGCTGTGTTTTTATCTCAACACCTTAATACATACTTACCGTTAAAGAAGAGTCAATATATTATTCAGTAATATATTTCTCTATTAGTTCTTCAGCGACTGTAATAATTCTTTCTTTAGAGTCATCAAATCTATAGGCCTTACAAATAGGACATACAGGTATTTCCTCGCCTAGTAAAGTATCACAGCCTTCACATACTTTATACCCAAACCAAAAACGCTTAACTGATTCGAGAATATCTCCCTTTTGTGTAGCAGTATGGAACATAATTTATATAAATACTTATGATATATGCAAAAGGACATCTATGCAATCTATGAAGCTTATATAGTTGAAGGACAAGGTCCATATGCGCAATCCTCTGTACAAATGCCTGGTGCTAGACCAAGAGTAGGGTCGGATCCCACTAACGGTGGTGGTAATAACGATATAAGTCCAACTACTGCAGCAGGTGCAAGATTACCTATAAATGATCTTGGCGGTGGTACACCTACAGCACGAGATCAAGCTGAAGAAACTATAACAAAAGAACATAGGACGCTTGAATTAAAAATTAAAAAATTAATTGAATTATGTCATAGGGCAGATTATGAGGGCATAATTATTGATTGCATGAATATTAGTGCGCTCGCTAATGCAGCAAAAAAAGCAAAAGAAAAGAAAAAATAATTGAAATATTAATAATGCAGTATAATATATCTGCATGTCTTCAACGCTTCATTGGCACAATATCTATAACGGATTAGATCTCCTTTGTAAAGATCTTAAAAGAAATAATTATATTCCTGATGCTATTGTCGGTGTCGGCCGCGGTGGATTAATTCCAGCAACATTAATGGCTTATAAGTTTAACGTTAAACCGTTGTTTAATTATACTATTCAAAGTTATAGTGATGAAAATTTACAGACTAATGATTTCGTTGTTTATCAGGAGCCAGGGGTAGATATTTGTAACTACAAAAATAAAAATGTACTCGTAGTAGATGATCTTTCAGATACAGGCGATACACTCTTGCATATTGTTGATAAGCTTAAGCATCAATTTTTTCTTCAGCATATTAAAGTTGCTGCACTTGCTATAAAAACTGATACTAAGTTTAGACCTGATTATTATGTTCAGGAATACCCATCAGATACTTGGCTTACTTTTCCTTGGGAGACTGGCGACTTTGTCGTTTAATACGTCTAGCCTTTTTAAGCTGTTTTAAGTTAGGTAGAAGATCACCATCAAGTTCTGTATTTGCTTCACCGGGTAGAATAGCTTTCGTGGTACCTTGACCTAAACTTCTACCCGTGGCAGATATAGAGCGCCCCGGTTTAGGTGCTACATTGAATCCTTCAAGTAATCTTTTTACTAAAGTATCATAGATCATAAAGTAATTTCACTATAATGATTGTGGACCAATTGCACCGGATGCAGGTGCATATAACGTCGAATTTCCTTGATACGGATAATTACCATCAGCAGTTCCTGTATCCCAGTCGACCTTTATACCGAGAAGTTGTATATTGTTAGGGAACGTATCACTAGGTATTTCTGCGTTACTGAAAGATGTCCAAGATGTGTTGTTAGTAAATCCGTTACCTGGGCGATAGACAACAAATCTACAAAGATCTCCACGATGAACCTCATATAGAGGTGCAAATGATTTAGCTCCGAATTGTACTTTATTAACCGTGAATGGATTTACAACAAGATCAGATAATGATGTAACATATGTATCATCAACGCTTAAGAAATTACCTTGACCGAGTACAGCTGATGCAATACTCCATGTAACTGATGATAGCGATGAATATGGTGTTTCATTTAAGCCTGTAATACGTGCCCAACCAGGTCGTACAGTACCATGAACATTATTGAAACCTGCATTACCTGCGAGCAATACACCAGAAAGTGCGCTTGTGTAAGGTATACGTAAGATATTTGTACCCTTACCACCGATATTTTTAAATGCAGTATTAGGATGCGGATACCACTGTGAAGGAGTTAATCCTACAAGGTTTAGCCCGTTAAATTGTGTAACTATACCCTGTGTTGGCATAGGCAAAGCTGCTGCATATGGCACCTTTGTTTTACCGACTGCGGTAAATTTACCAGTGAAATATATAGCTGATAGAGAGTTTACAGGTGCATTAGGGTTATTCACTTCATGACAATCAATGCCAGTAACTTCCTTATTAAATGCTGGAAACCATGATTGTATAATCTGAGGTGCATCTGGGCTTGTATATGTAGAATTACCTCCGGCGCCAGTAGTAAAGAGTTGATTACCACTTAAAACATTATTTGTATTTTGTGTTAAACCGACTTGGAAGCCTGTTGTATCTAGTGCAATAACGCAATTACATGGTGTGTATAGTGTTTGATTTTGTTGACGCTGTGATGTAAATGTTGTAAAATTACCGCCAATGTAGACATTATAATCAGTTGAATAAGCATTATGTGTAACAACATTAACAGGACCATTGAATACTGCATTAAATCTTGTGAGATTACCATCAGCGCCCCCTAGTGCTGTATTACCAATCCAGTGTGTTGTTAAGTAGTGGTAAAGATAATTTTCGCTTGTTTGGATTGATGTTTTAGCCCAATGATTGCCACCTGCATATAAAATATAACCACCTGAAATATTAGGTATAATATCTAAGCAGTTAATAGGGTATTTATATACTGTTTGAGGTGATGTTGTTCCTGGTGTATATAATTGATTAGCAATATTCTTTGTAAAATCTTGGTCAATAGAGCCAATTGGTAATGTATCAATACTATTTCCTGTATGACTGGTTGAATTAAGCTTAATGCGTGTTAACCCAACACAACCTGTAATAGGATATGTATCTGTTGAACGGCCACATTGAGTAAAATTACCTGCTATATACATGAAGTCACCTGCAGATGCTAACGATGTGATTGTTGCAGGTACATCGTTATATGTTCTAAATGTATAACCACTTAAATTGTAGTTGTTGGTAGTATCAAAAATAGCAAAACTTGTAGATGGTTGTTGATTACGCGGCAACCAACAACCACCAACACATAGTAAGTTACTACCATAGTTATTTGTAAATGGTGTAATTTGTCTTACACTATGACCCGGTGTTCCTTGTGTAAGCCCGTAACCGAACGCTGAATTAAGAACACTAAGCCCTGCAGTCCCTGTTGAAGCTGATAATGTTATTACACTACCAATATTACCGAGTATACCCCCCGCATTTGCACCACCTAAAAGATCAACTACAGCAATACCATACCGTACTGTTCCTTGATTGAGAGCTGTTGTCTGGCCAAAGTTATGGAAATTACCGCCCAGCCAAAGTCTTGTACCACCTGATAAATACATACAGTTAATTGTCGCAGGCCAATCAGCTAATATTGTATGTGTATCGTACGTTATAGTAGTTACTAACTGTGCTGGTACATATATAGGACTTAACCAAGTCTTAGATATTACAAAGTTAAGACCACCAACAAAACCACCACCTACCCAATTACTTGTTGTTCTAGAAGTAGTCCATTTATAATCATGCCAGTAACTTGGAAATAAAGGCCCACGAACAGGCTTATTATAATAGCCCGCTTGATTTATTCTAAAATCTGCTGAAAGTGCGCTATTTGATGCAAAAACTGTAACATACGATCCACCTAGGCTTGTAGTAGTCCAATATAATGTCACTTCAGGTGGATTACCAGTTTTTGCTACGGTCTCAAAAGAGATCGCAGGCATACTCGACACAGATGCAGGTGATGTTACATACGGTACATTGAGTACATTAATAGATGTACCGTCACCGGCGTTAATACCAATCGCACTTACAGTTGAGGAATAATGTAAATTTGTCGCAGGTATAAACTCAATCGAATTACTTGTACTGATTGCATATGAACCTGAGTTTGGGTTTTTATTATAAACAATACCGTCGCCTGCTTCAATATTTGGTGTAGAGTCAATTACAACAGCACTAACGGTTTGACCGTTACTTTGTACAGTCGGTACGGTTGTAAAAGTTATATTTTGACCTGCACTTAACCCAATTACGTTGAGTCCTGTACCATTTGCGGTACCAAGAAATTGATAGTTATTCGGACCAGTCGAAAATGTTAGATCTGTTACCGAGCTTAACGAGCTTGTAAAATTACCTTTAACGCTATTTGCAGGAGCATATTGAAAATTAATATTTGTAATACCTGTACTTGAAGTGCCGGCAGTTAAAGTAATTTGATTATTGATAATAGATACTGTAGTATTATCAGCTGCTGTCGGATTAATGTGAATACCGCTAACACCTTGATTAGCGAGATTTATTTGTGAATTTATACTATAATTAAATTCAGTAGGATTGAGTGTTACGTTTCTAGCAATAACATACAGTTGACTTGCTTTGGGACTACCATTAGGTGTAGCACTTAAAGCATATACAATGTTTGTAGCTGTTTCGTAAACAATATCACCTATTTGTGCAGCAGATAATCCTCGAAAAGCAGCCGCATCAAGACCTGAATTATTATAATTTGTACCTCCAACAACCTGTGTATATGCGCCAATGTTTATATTACCTGCAATATTACCACCGGGTGTAATACCATCACCTACGAATAATCTTTTTGAATCGGTTGTTAGACCGGGTTCACCGGCAGCAAGAAGTGTGGTTTGTCTTGAGGCATCATTTCCTCTTCTAAACAAAATCTGTGTTATATTTGACATAATAATACGGTAAAGTTATTTATAATAAAGTATTGTATTGCTAGATACATAAATACTTAAAATATTTATGAAAGTATTATATTCTGCAGTAGTCTCAGGTAAGAATAGAATTAATGTATTCAACATTGTTAAAGGTATTAAGAGTTATACTATATCTCTAGGAAATGTAGAAATTGTAAATGGACCTGTGGTAACACATGATAAGATGACTGTAGTTATAAAAGATTGTAACGGTAATTTATATGGTAAAGTATATACTTTACCAAAAGGTATTCTTTCATATTCTTTTCAAATTAAATAATTAATATGAATGCAGAAATAAGCTTTCGTAATGATGTAGAAAAATTAAAGCAAGACGTACACAGTCTTTATAAAACCGTATATCAAGGCAACGGTACACCGTCTTTAACTAATCAAGTTGTGCAACTTAATGAAAGGTTAGATTCCTTAGAAGAGAGAATAATAGCTAATATCGAATCAATTGATACTGAGATGTCTTTAAAATTTGATAACATTACCACGGTTGTTAACGAACGATTTAATAATATTTCTTATCAAATTTCACATGAATTTGAACGTACAAAAATAAAAGAAGCTGGTGGTCATCAACTAAAAGCAAATTTAGCATCTGCAGGTATAGCTACAATTACAGCGCTCATTGTACTTTTTGCATCACACTTTCTTGAACTTACACGCGTAGCTGTGCCACATTAGTTGATTTAACTATTCATAACAGTATAATACTGCTTATGAATTTAATAGATGTTGATTTAGCTTCTGAACCTCTTAAACCGACAAATTGTAATTTTATTGCTGATAAAAATTACCCGTTTTGTATTTTAGGTTTTCAGCTAAAAAACGCTTATGATCAACAACGATTACAATTTAAAAAGAGATATAATATTTTTGACTATGTTCACATCTTACCCGATAGTAATGCAACTCCTTTGTTTTTTAGAGGCATTAGTGTAATACCTACACAAACTATTAATACTTTGTTTAAGCAACTTGAAGCATTTAATACATCTCTTACTGAATTACCTCTTAAAAGATATGAACATGTGTTGTCAGAATACAGATTAACGTGTAAGGATTGTTATGGTTCTTTGCAACGTGGTGTCTACCCTATTGATGGGGAGTGTATTAATCTCATTACCAATAATCATATAGATCTTAATGATTTATACGCTAATGCTTTTGATACTGATAATGTACCGTTATTTCAGTCATGTGGTTATTTTACCGTTTACATTCTTAGTAATAAGAGCATTTATAGAACAGGTACAGATAAAATAGTATTAAACTTTCAAAAAAATATTTAAAAAGCTATAAGTAAAATTGAAGGAGCAGATCGTAATCTTACTAGGGGCGGGTCGGCGGGAACTTTAATAAAGTTACTAGTAAGCATTTATCTGCTCTTTTTTTATAAATATATATGTGACACTTGTGATAGAAAATACTCTTCTTTATAAGAAGTATCAGGAAGAAAGAGAACACATATTAAAGAATAAGTGGTATATGTCCGAACGTAGAGGTTATGATGTTGGTTATGAAAAAGCTCTTCTTGATTGGCTTCTTAATAAGAAAGAATATTTAAAACTTAAATCTTAATAGGTCCAAGACCTGTATTTTTTAATGTCGATACATCACCTGTAACAGCACCTACTATACCACCAGCAGCTCCAGATCCACCTTGTAAAGCAGATAGGAATGATGTAAATTTCTGTTTAATGTTTGTTATATCCTGATCGGTTGAGAAGCCATGTGGTTCAGACTTTGTCGGTACATTACCGTTTTGCATCTGTGCAGCAAATTCAGCTCTATGGAAGGCGTGAGCTGGAGCATCACCTTCATTGTGAGTATGGCTATGAGGATTATTAACAATGCTATCTGGATGACCGCCGGCGCCTAAAACCATCATAGGTGATTGTGTTGAAGCCTTATCACCAGGGTTACCAGAAGCTGCTGTAAGAATTTGTTGTACTTTATCATTTGGTAAACCACGTAAGGACATAACTTTCGATGGTTTAGATGTACCGACTGCCGTCTTCATCTTCGGTGAACCTCCATTACCTTCAGGTCCTGTGCCGTACATACTAAATCCGGATGAATATATCATTACAGGACCTGTTGTAACACACGGAGCCGTACCAACATAACCAATAGTTACACCTGTTGGTATATATCCGATTGCAGCTGTACCAGATGTAGGATAAGACGGATCCTGTGGTGCCCAAGCTACCTCTGTACCTGGATCTGTATATCCCATATATACATATTTCGCCGTATCCGGTCTTAACTGACCATCCTGTAGTTTACCAACTGTATCCATTGGTACGGCGATACCGACGGTAGAGTCAGCTCGAGCACGTCCTGTAACCTTAGTCTGATCAGTAACGCGCTTTATTTGTGTAGTAGAAGTTGAGAGCGCTGTAAGATTACCTTCAACAAATATACCACCTTTAACGATAAGATTACCGGTAATACCAACACTACTATCCATTAGGATCTGTTCATTATTGCGTTGACGGATACTGACTATATCACCTATTAGGTTTAATCTACTACCGCCATCAATATTGACTTCATTAGCACTACCAATATTAACTTGTTCGGCGGCAATATTGGCCATAGCACCAGAGATATTAACAACACCGTAAGACTTAAGATTAAGACCGCCGGCACCAACTAAAACATTATAACGGTTACAAACATTAAGTGTATATGTACCGCCAGGTAAGTCATCAACTTGAACCTGTTCAACAAGAGGTGTTGGTCGCTGAACAGTTACAGGCATATACGGTGTAATCGCCACAAAAGCAGGCGACATTTTACCTATAGGATCTACTCTAATAGCTCCCCAATCATTCATTACCATACCGATTGTCTCGATCTTATGTTTGGTAACTTCAATGATTTCAGACCCACCCGGGCCCATTTGTGCTTCAATTTGTGCTAGCTTTGGCAGAACCTGTTTATAAAGCTGTATGAGATTTTTCTTTTGCGGTTCGACAGCCCATGCACCATGGAATGAGCTAGGACTATATCCGGGCTTGAGTGTGATAGAAGGATTGTTAGCTAAACCTGAATTAAAAGGTGATGCAGGATTACAAACCGGGCATGGTACACCGCCTATAGTACCACTCATTTGTACAAGAGTCTTACCTTGTTGATCGGTTATTGTTTTATTATTTTCTATGATTTGATGAACAGAGAAAATTCCTGTTACAAGTTTTGATAATTGATTACCAAAAGAGAGAGACGGTTCAATACCTTTATCAGTAATTGTGTGACCGAAGGAACTATCAGCAAATGAACTTGAATAGCCTGGTGCCTTGGAAACAATACTATATGCTTCAGGGCCAAAAGTGTTGTTAAGTGCTAATACACTTTGTTCATTTGCCGAGCAGAGTGGACACAAATACGGTGTACCGTTTTTTTCTTGTCCTTTACCATTTAATTTAATTATGGTATTATCTATACCCTTAATACCTATTACACCTTTTGTTCTCTGTATATCAAAAAGTTGTTTGATATTAGGAATACCAACAGACTCCATTGTACTCTTCCACTGCTTATATAAACTAAATTGTAAATTACCAACTTTACGATAATGATCACCAACAATAACATTATCAAAGTCACGTTGCGTATATTCATTTCTACCACCACGAACAGTTAAAAACTCATCACCGAGAACCAACTTCTGATCGTTACCGGTGGCAAGTTCAATATTTGTTTGATTGTTAAATTCTTTAAATGAACCTGAGTAATGAGTGAGCTTAACCGCCTCACGCATATCAGTATTATTAAAACTAAGAGTACCACCTTTTTGATTTATAACGTATTTATTTCTGTACGTACGTACATTAATATCGTTTACATCATCTTTTTTAATGTTTTCATACGTACCTGGATAATCAATACCCGGGTTACCGGAACTAGCTCCAGTGATTGTCGTCCAATCATTAGCACCGTATGATAAACCAAATACTACAGGTTTAAGTGGATCTCCCTCATTAAAGAAAACCCAAACGTGTGCACCAACGTTTAAAATAGGAAAAGATCCTTTCGCACTATTACTATACGCTTCAGGTGTATAATCATAGCTATATTTGTTTACGTTATTAACGTTTGTTAATTGAGGATTATTAAAAGCATCACTTAATTTACTATAAGCAACATCATAAACATTACCTGGCTTTTCACCAATATTATCTAAATTTTGTGTATGCGGATATGCTTCAAGTGGTCCCTGTGCTGTTGTGTAATCAAGATTATTTGAATCACTAACAGAACCATAGCCGGTCGTTGCATTATAGCGACCGGAAGAGCCGCCACCGGCAAGAGGTGCTGCCATTTCAGCCCAAGGCAAAATCGCTTTGAGATCATCTAAAACAGCTGTTAGATCACCTGTACCCGCAGGTTGTGTAGTAGTACCAGTAACTGTATTAAGAACTGTTGAAAGCGCGTTAGGATTAAGAGAGGAAATATTACCAATAAAATTAAAGTTCTTATCTTTATTAATTTCATTCCATTTTTTATAAACAGTCGGTGAAATATGCGGTACAAAGACTTTGACTCTCCCTCTATATTGCGGGTCATTGTTCTGCAATACTATTCCTACATAATTGCCGTAATATTTTGGAAAATCCATACTTGATATACGATTATTTACATGTATTATATTGTTATGCTAGTAAAGGTCTCACACGAATCTCCTATTTCCATTTTACAGGAATCTGTTAATTACAATGATTTTGACTATGCTTTGGTGCATTTATTCGAATCTCATCCATCTTATTACCGATATTTTAAGGCAGCTCGTGAAATTTATAATCGAGAAGTACTATTAGATAATTCTATTTTTGAGCTCGGTCATGCTTTTGATTCAGATAAGTTTTTAGATGCGGCTATTGATCTTAAGCCGAATATGTTTATTGTTCCTGACGTTCTTGAAAATAGCTATCTAACGATTGATAGTTTTGAGAGATGGCAGAGAGAGGATCGGATTAATAAAGTAAAGGATGTTTGTATAACAAAAGCAATTGGTGCTGTTCAAGGTACGGCTTGGCAAGAACTAATTGATTGTTATAAATTTATGTCTGATAATGCTGACATGATTGCTATTAGTTTTGACTTTTCGTATTACGAAGTAACAGGCGAAGGTAAGACAAAGCTAGATCGTTGGTGCACTGGTCGTCAGCGGTTTATTAGTCAGCTCATTGAGAAAGGTATTTGGAATTGGGATAAGCCTCATCATCTTTTAGGTTGCTCTTTAGCTAAAGAATTCAGGTATTATGTCAATCATAATATTCACAATATTGTGAGTTGTGATACTAGTAATCCAATTGTTGCAGCTATTCATGGAATGAAGTATGATGCAGATTATGGTCTTCCTACTAAACCATCTACAAAGCTTGCCGATCTCATTGATCATCGAGTGACAAAAGATGAGATGGAAATTATTGAATACAATACTAAAATGTTTAAAAAGATTCTATGCAGATAGGAAACAGACCATGGATTGCCTTTTTTAGTCAGAGTGGACAAGCCATTTATAATATTAAAACATTTTTTAATAGACAACCTGATGCGATTATTACAAATCGCCAGGATGACGAGGGATTGTTTTTACCTTTAAAAAATGATAAAGATGACGGTGAGCTTAACTGGATAGTTCTGCCAAAGAATCCGACAGTAAAAGATTATAAGAAAGCTTTAAAGAAATTTAAAAATCCTATTATTACACTAAATGGATATCTTCGTATTATGCCAGAAGAAATCTGTAAGAAATATGAGATATATAATCTTCATCCTGGACTTATTACTCAGTATCCAGAGCTCAAAGGCAAGGACCCACAAACAAGAGCGATTGAAGCCAAGCATCGCTATATTGGATGTGTTATACATAGAGTGACACCGGTAGTAGATGATGGTGAGATTTTAATGGCAAACGCTATTGATACTGCTATACTAAATGGAGATGAAGAGCGTATGTACGCAAACCTTGCATCAATGGCGTATGTAATGTGGTACGACTTTTTTAATAATTTTAAACAATATGAGTATAGACGAAATCGTAAAAACAATTGAAACTCAGTATCCAGCAACATGTGCTGAGTTTAAAAAGATTCAACAAGAACACTATCTTACATTCTGTAAGAAGCAATTTGATTACGGTCCAGGTAATATTTCACTCGGTTCTTCTCTTAATACAGCAGAAGAGAGAAAGGCTTCAATTTCAGCAATTGTTGTAAGACTTAATGATAAATTACAGCGTTTGATTAATCTCGTACTTAGAAAGAATAGTCTTGAGTCAGCAAACGAATCAGTCTTTGATGCATTTCTTGATGCCTCTGTTTATAGCATTATTGCAGAGATTGTTAATCGTGGCAAATGGGCGAAGTAATAATATACTAATAATATGTTAATAAGTTTTTCAGGTGTTCAGTCTAGTGGTAAAAGTACGTTATTGAAAGCTTGTCAAGAGTATTACGGTGATCGTTTTGAATTTGTAGAAGAAGTTACAAGACTAGTAAAGCGTGAGTTTAATGTTCCGATTAATGAAGAAGGTACAGGTCTAACTCAATGCTTGATCATTAATAAACATATTGAGAATGTACTGAGATTTAGGGAGACAAAGGGAGCTATATTTGACCGCTGTATTCTTGATGGAGTTTGTTATACCGGGTATCTCCATCTAGAAGGTACTGTACCTGCATGGGTTTTTGATTTTAGTAAGCATGTATTTGAGAAGCTTATTACAATGTATGATGTTATATTCTATACTGACCCGTATGATATTGAGTTAATTGATGATGGAGAGAGAAGTATGAATAAGGATTTTCGATTTAATATGATTACGACATTTGAACATGTAATAAAGAGATATGATTATTTGTTGAAAGATAAGATTGTAAAACTAAAAGGAACAGTTGAAGAACGAATGGAAGCTATTAAAATAAAATTACAATAATTATGTCAAACTCCACATCACGCGTATTCGGAAAAGAACCTCATAGACAACCAACACCTCAGCCTCAGGTTCAGGCTAGTATGAATGACTTCGCATCCAAGTCTCTTGGTTCCTCGGCATCATATGCTATTTATACAGAACAATTCGACCCGTCACTTCTTAATCCAATGCCGAGAGTTCTTGCTCGTCAGGACCACGGTATTATTGGTAATGAGTTTGTAGGTGGTGATGTATGGCATTGCCATGAAGCTACTTTTCTTCTTAACAACGGCTACCCAATCGCTGGTACTCTTAAGATCACATATCCTTCGAGTTCTGAGTTTATGGTGGAGTCAAAGTCTGCTAAGCTTTATCTTAATTCATTTGATATGTGTAAGATGGGTGAGACACCTGCAGAGGCAATTGCTAACTATGAGCAGCAGATCGCTAATGATCTTGCTAAAGTATTGCAGACACGAGTAGATGTTGTATTCTTCCCGTCAGGTGGTGACAAGTATGGTAAGCTTCCTCTTGATGAAGAGTATAGAGATCTTTATTGGGAGCTCCTTGATATTGCTAAAGATGTTGAGATTACTGATTATTTATCTAATACCGATCATCTTAAGTTTGTTAAGCTTCATCCTGAAGATAATGAGAAGGTATCATCAAAGTATTTTACCAATGCCTTGAGATCACGATGCCGTCATACAAAGCAGAAGGACACCGGTGCAGCTTATATTCATATTGTCTCTAAGAACGGTATGGCAGTTGATCCTGTTTCGCTCTTTAAGCAAATTGTTTCTCTAAGAGAAGTTAATGAATTTCACGAGTTCTGTGCTGAAAAACTCTACAAGAGTATTATGAGTCATCCTGATGTGGAGGATTGTTGTGTGACGCTTCTATATTCACGACGTGGATCTCTTGATATTAATCCAGTAAGAGCAAGTAAACCCGAATTGCTTCCAAGCAATCTTATTGATGCTAATACATATACCATTAAGGCAATGGGTCAGTAATCATTTAAAATAAATTAAACACACAAAAAAAGCGCACCTAGGTGCGCTTTTTTATTTTTTAATATTGTGAATGTATTATCCGCGGTAAGCTACTAAGCGTGAATGACCGGCTGTAGTACGAACAGCGTTTGGTGAATTTGATGAATTTTCACCAGGGTTTGTAGAAGCAAAGAAGAAATTGTCTAATGTTGAATTTTTTGTCGGATCGAAGTTAATTGCAGATGAATTACCAGAGAGATACAACACAGTATTTGTTAAATTAACGTTATCTGCATCATTTGATACAGGGAAGTTAATTGCAAATGTAACTGTTGAAACAGTAGTATTAATCGTTGAACTTACTAAGGAACCAATATAGTTAACTGTTGAGGGAATAGTTGAAGCTGAACTCAAAGTAAGATAGATACTAGTAGGTGTAGTAGCACTTAATGCACTTAATGACGGAGCAAATACTGTTTGAATGTAAAGCTTTGAATCATCATCAGAGAGATAATTTCCTAATGTAGTACCGCTAATATTAAGTCCAATAACTGCACTTACACCAGAAGTGCCGGAAGAGAAGGTATAAAGTGGAAGTGTAGCTGTTAATGGTGTAACAGTAAGAAGTGTTTCGTATGCCATATACTAATATTTATTCTTCATAGCTACCTTTTTTTACACATATATAAAAGGGAAAACCCGGTCTTTCGACCGGGTTTTCGTTGTGACCTTTTGATCTGAATACTTCTTAGAAGTAGACGGACTGAGTGGCAGGTGTGAAGGCCTGGCCAAGACCCTGAAGGATGATGACGTGGTAATAAAGATTTGCACCGAAGATGTTGTCGACCACACCGTAACGGGTGAGGAGACCAACACGTGGTGAGAAATCGTTAGGACCGATAGTTCTCTGAACCATAACTGGGATGTATGGACAGTAGATGATACCTGTATCATAGAATTCAGGACCCTTGTAGCCGAGGAGGGCGTAGTCAAGACGCTTTGTACGTGTGTAATTACCACCGGCACTGTTGCCAGGGAAGCCGTTTGCACCGGCAAGATTGCCGCCGAAACTAGCTTCGTACTGAGCTTCAGTACGGGTATCACGATAGACGTTAAAACGACCTGCAAGACTTCCAACCTTTGCAACACCAACGGGCTGTGTATTGACATTACCCTGTACAGGTGCCCACTGGAATTCAGGGAGCATCTCAAGGATAGCGCAAACGCGAGGTGTACCAACGATGAAGTTAGCTGCACCACGACGGTTACGTACGGCAATACGATTAGCCTCGATGATGAGGCGCTGATAGAAGTCACGATTACGCTCAACAAGCCAACGACCATCAGCGGAAGCTGGTGACCAGACTGAGAACCCAGCACCGAAACCGGCGTTTAGAGCTGTCTGAACCATGCGGATGATCATTTCACGGTCGATTTCGGCCTGAAGCTCATACGACATAGCGTTTGTGAGCTCAGTATCGATATCGATACCATTCATGTTCTTAAGATCCTGCTCAAGCTCGACAGACCAGCGAGCTGCGAGACGGCGTGTACCGGCTTCAACTGCTGTCTTTTCGAACGAAACAACGATCTGAGGAATATTGCTTGTTAACTCAAACTGACTGAGGAGCTGGGCAACACCTTGATCTTGCGCCATCATTGGGAAATAGCTTGTACTATCACCAGAAAGTGCTGCCGAAGAAGCACCTGTGAAGCGTGAATCTAGATATTGATAACCAAGTTCCTTACTGTCAGAAGTCAAGGCTGCAGTACTTGTGTACTGGTTCGCGGCACCTGTGAGGGAACCATCAATACCAGTATTGTTACCCCAACCAAGAGCTTGACCATCGTACTTATAACGAAGTGCGAAGGCGAGACCTACTGGACCACTCATTGGCTGAACACCAACGATTTCGTTAGTGATCAACTCAGGGAATGTACGTCTAATCATCGGAATGAGGATCTTAGGAAGACGAGCATCGCCAGGAGCATATGCAGCGTCGTTCTGTGATGGGAACTGATTGCCGTATGAACCGGGTTGTGATGCGTACGCTGTCTGGCCGTTTACTGAGATACTTGCAGCTCCGTAATTAGAACCACCAAAGTTACTAAAGGAACTAGATGAACCACCAGCAAGGTCACCAGCAGCTGCTTCAAAGCACCAGCGCTCTTGGTTTTCAAGAAGGATGGCGGTATTGAGGCGTGTGTGATCGTCTTCGATTGCTGCAACGTTGTCTGAAGTATAGTTAAGAACTGGGTTCCACTTCTCAAGCAACGCATTAGCACGATTTACATCGATGTAAGACTGTGAGGGACGAATATTTGACATAATTGTAAAATTTCTTTCTTTTTGTCGACCTTATTTTCTATTTAGGGATAAAAAAATCCCTCAACAAGAAAAGGAAAAACTTTTTCCTTTAAATCCGTATAAATTAATATTTGCCGAGCTCGGACATGTAGACGTTGAATAACGGAGCGTCTGTATTTTGTTGTGGAGCTGCAGCGGATTCCTCGATGACTGGACGATCAACTGTAGATGCTACAGTTTCAACGATCGCCTCATTCATGAGGTTGTTGAGTCGCTCTTCTTCGGTCTTTTCATATAAACCGAGAGTGTAATCAAAGTTTTCAGCGATGAATTTTGCTGACTTATTAGCAAGCATTTTCTTCATGTATCTCTGCTTGTCTTCATCGAGAGAAGAAACCTTCTGCTCGAGAACAAGAGCTGATTTTACTTTGTTTAGTTCCTCGGTTAATGAGGAGACACGCTTATTAGCGACTTCAAGCTGTCCAGCAGCTTCATCAATTCTGGTCTTACCATCTACAACCGCATCGCGGATTGACTCCTGAGCGAGTGCCATATCAACTGAAAGCATGTTACGAATATCAGCTAATACTGAAATTGCACGCTTGTTGTTTACAGCCTCCTGGATTTGGACAGTAGGTACCTTTTCTTCAAGATAGAGATCAAGATAATTGCTTACCTGTTCTACTAATGTATCTTTGAAATTATTTGCTTCAGCGGTAAGAGCAGCTTCATACTTCTCAACTACCATCTTAAGCTTGTTAGCGCGATCAGTGTCTAAAGCCTTAACAACCTTGTTAAGCTTAGCTGTATGGTCGGCATCGATAGCTTCGAGAAGAGTCTCGAGCTTCTTACTATAATCTTCATCCTGTTCATTAAGAGCTTTCTCAACGTGGAGAGCTACTTTTTCATTTACTGAAGCTTCAAACGCCGCCTGAATTTCATTCAGTACGTCCTCTGTGAGGATATCTTTTGTTGCTTCCTTAAGAACTTGAGAGATGTTTTTTTCCATATAAATTATTTATTGTAGGCCTTGCTGATTGAGCGCTTTAATTTACCCTCAACTACGCCTTGTAAATATTTATTGGCAGCGGAGTAATTTTTTTGAGATAATGCCTTAATAAAGTTAGTAATCTGTGTAGATTCGTGAGAAAGACCGGCTTTTCTACGACGTTCGTTTTCTCTTGCATAGGCTGCCTGACACTTAGGACAATCACAAGATGGACTCCAGGAATGTGATTTTGCTTCAGCATCTTCATCATGACAACCACATTTACAACCTGTAGGATGTTGTACACAATCGGTGCACTTACAATCTTCAGGATGTGTACCCTCTTCACCAGCCTCTGAAGCTGCTTCAATTTGATCTTCTGGGTTAGAAGAGTTGAGAGCTGCTTTTGCTGCTTGTGTCTTCTTTACAATAAACTCTTTTTTAGCGTTTACAATATCCTCCGATCGACTTGCGGGATTAGCCTTAAGGCCTAAAACTTTTTTTGCTGCTGCAATTTCTTCTGGTGATGGCATAAAATTATTTATAGTTTAGATAGGAAAGAAAGTATCTGATTCTTAAGAAAACTTGCTACATCATGACGTGGAAGATTCTTCAAATTATTAGCAAATTGCTCGTAAACTTCTTCGTAACGACCGTCTTGAGCGAGTACAAATTGCTTTGATTCAAGAATACCGTTAACAAAAGCTCTTGGACAGGAAGGATCGGCAACACAGTCGACAGCAATAAGACGCATTTCGTTTACACGGTTGATACCATTTGATTGCTCTTCTAATTGACCGAGGGCACGACTTGACATACCTACTTTAACACCGTCGTTAATAAGTGAACGAACAATTTGTCCTGTTGGTGTAGAAAGAACTACTGACTCACCCCAAATTGTTTTACCGTCTTTACGTAAGGAAGTAACCATGTGACATGCTCTTTCGAGATCTACTTCAGCTGAAGCTGGATGATTTAATTCACCGAGTGCTCTCTTTGTTTCAACCATTTCACGGTTATAACGATCTACTTCACGAGCCATATCTGATTCTGTATAGATACGTTGATTCTTATTAACCATCTCACATTCCATGTATGGGCCCTTAATGATGAGCTTGGATTGACCTTTTAGGTTCTTCTGCTCTTCAATATATTCGAACTGTTCTTCAGGAGCAGGTGTTTCAACTAGTAGGCGTAATGACATATTAAAATTATTTATGGTTCGACTTATTATTTATCTAGTTATGCCTAATTCTCCCTCAGTCAAGATAAGAAATTCATAACCATGTTTGGAACACCATTGTTTAGCCGCCGTCCATTTTGCCTGATTTTGTGCGTATCTTATGGTTTCATACACCATAGTTGACTGTCTTTTCTTACCTTTTACCGGTGGTTTGGTTTGTGCACTAGGTTTAATTTCAACAATATACTTCTTTATACCTGTGGTTTCTTTTATAGCAATAATACCATCTGTATAGTAACGATGAACCTTACCATCGACAGGACTTACGTAAGGAATGATCACAGCTTCAGATGCCCATTCTACTACATTAGCGTTATCATCACAGAAACGAAAAAATTTTAATTCCCACGAACTTAAATATCGAATTGGCTTTTGTCCAATATATTTTAAAGGGTTTTTTGGATTAAAAAAACCTTGTTTAAATTTTCCTCCATTAGATGGTAGCGGTAGTGTCATGTTTTTTTATTGTGTCTAATAATTGATGAATAGTAATATTACTATGTAGAGATTTTTTACAGTTGTCTCTAGCAGGCAGCATTTGCAGATTCCAAACAGATGAAATTATGCTAGCGGGTATATTATATAAATATCCTTCATATACGCTTAGTTTATGATCGAGATGATAGTAGTGAGTCGATCGCTTTAAATTTTCAGGATTAATAATATCTTTATATTTTGTATAAGTTATACTAGTTAATCTATCAACTTCTTTACGATATAATTGATAATTATCTGCAGTTATCTGTCTCTCTGTTGCCATCTCGCTTAGGTATTTTGTAAACATTTTACGTATTTCAGTTTTTGTATAATTGTTGGTTACTAGCATTGTTTTATTTTTAAGTAACCAGGATTTATATTCACCTCGACGCATTAAATAAACATGATCTCGTTGTTGTTGTGTAGATTTTCTCCACCATTCAAACATACCGGTACAGAGTAGTTTATCTATTTTCTCCTGCCTTTCAGCTCCTGTGTATTTATTAAGCCACCCGTACCTATCTCGTCTCTGTTCTACAGTAAGCTCGCTTGCTTTCCTTTTTAGAGTATTGCTTATCTTATTAGCAATTTTTTGTTTTTGTCCATTTAATTCACGTTGATGCCAAATTTTTTTAGCGTTATGTGTGACTTTATTAGTAAAAGTTGCATATTTTATATTGTCTTGCTTTAGTTGTTGTCTATGTAATATACCACCACAAGTATGTGAACATGTTGGTTTATAGCCCTTATTTAAATTTATCCATTGTGTCTCTTTGTTGCAGATCTTACATAAACCGTCCTGCCCTGTCTTTATGTACTGATTAAAATATTGCTTTGAATCTAATGAATGCTTATTACGCACATGGTGTGATAAACTGCTTATAGTTTTAACGGTTAAATCACATATTTTACACTTTATCACGGTGTATATATTTAAGGTTAAGAGATAATTTTCTCTAAGGTTAGGAGAAAAAATTATCCAATAAAGAATTGAGGTGGTGCACCGTCGCCCATACCAGTAGAAGCACCAGTGTATAACTGTTGCTCCAAAGCGTCCTTTTCTTTTAATCCTTGAGTTAGTAAGTCATTAAAATTAATTGACCCACCACCGAACATGGTTGTCCCTGTGTATTTACCACGTACATTACCAACGGCGATTTTTGATAAAGCTAATGCATATTGATATACCCATTGTTCTTTTATAAGATCACGTAATGGACGTTCTACATAACACGGCATTACACCCCAGAACTTACTACCAGAACCAGGGGTACGTGGAGGTGGGTAAAATACTAAGAGCTGTGTTCTTGGATCAAAAACGTACGAACGTCTAGTAGCTAACATCTTTTCGCGTACACCTAACCAATTCTTAAGTGTATACCAACTAATTAGATCGAAGCCATAATTACCCATCGAGTAACTAAAATAGGTCTGCTGTGCTAATGTTTGCTCGATAGTAAAAAGCGTATTAACACCATCAGATGAACCTTCTTCAAAACTTGTTACGTCTATAACTTTTCTATATGACATTGCATCATAATCAAAACTATTAACGTATTGAGACTGATCATTACTTGATGGTGTAAAGAGACCTGCAACAGAACTATTAAAGTTTATAACACTTAAGTAGTTTGTCGTAGTTAAAATTTGATTTGCAAATATTCCTGCTGCATATGTTGAAGATAAGAGCGGTGAAGTGCTAAAGAAGCTTCCAGGAATAGAAGAATTACAAGCATATACTGTCGTCGTCGGCTTATCTATTCTACTAAATTCAGGTGTAATACTGAACAAGTCATCGAGCTTTATACCAACACCATCTTTATATAAATCTGAGTTGAATACGAGATACTCCTCTGTATAGCCTGCGTATTTTGCAAACATTTCACAAGCAATTGATATAAATTCGAATAATTGATCTTGGTGAATTTCAATATTAATCATTGGCGCACCAAGCGTGCGTGTAATTCTATCACCTAATCTTGAAAATGAATTTATCTTGCTAGATAAATTTGTGCTTTGAAAAGCTGAAATTGGTGTAATAGCTGAACAATCCATATAGATTATTTAAGCTTAGGCAGGCGGTGCTTCGCCACCACCGGCTGGCGGTGCTTCGGCACCTGGTGCACCAGCTTCAGCTCCTGGAGCTGTCTCTGTCGGAGCAGGACCAAACGCAGGTGGTGTACCTGCTGGAGCTCCGCCTCCTCCTCCGCCTCCAAGCTCTCCAGGCGCACCTGCTGCACCACCTGTTAACGCACCCATTTCACGCCAATCAGGTCCATTACTCTCTATTTGAGCGAGCTCCCACATAAGTTCTTTATCCTTACGTAAGAATTCACGGTTTGCCATAACATCTGTGTCATTCCACCCGAGATAGCGCTTCTGAGCATATGTTTTTGATACATAATCACTTTGTGTGATATTATTAAAGTTTTCTGCTTTAAGTTGGAATTTCTGATTTTCTCTTAATTCATAGAAGTTTGTCGGAACATTAAAATGAAGGTCAATATTTGAATCCCTAAGCTTCATTTCATCAAATAACCCTTTAAGCTTAATGTGAGTCAAGAAACCATTTTTAAGACCACCAGCAAACCGTTGTTGTTGACGAATAATGAATCTCGCAAACTTTAATTCTTCACGAAGAATATCTGTACCATCCTTAAACGTATCATCAGGGTTTAATCTGTTAGAAGGAACCTTTAGTGACTTGTAGAGTTTCTTAACAAAATACATTAAGTCAGTTAACTCACCAAGGTTAGCACCGCCAGGAAGTTGAGTAACTGTAGTGCCTTCAGATCCTGCTCTCTTAGCAAACCAAAAACTATCTAACATTGACTGCGGGTTAAACTGCTGAACAGTAGCACCTTGATTGGCATCGTAGTTACGCTTTGACCAGTAATTGGTCATAAGCTTACGGAGATAAGCTTCAGCCTTTGGTCCGTTCATACTACCGACATCAACATTAAAGACGAGACGTTCAGGAGCACGTACAAGACGATAGATAACAATAGCGTCCTCAATAAGACTTAACTGACGATAAGCTCTACGTGCATTTTCAATAAACGGTAAACGTAGAGTCTTATTTTCATTCCAAATACCGGAGTTGATATATGTTATCTGATTAATATCCATCGGGATAAGTTCAGTCTTTGCAATCTTACCAGGATTCTTTGCATCAAAAACAGGTTTACGTAAGAGATAACCCTTAACAATCATGTTTTGTACATTTTCAAAAATTGGATCAATTACATCAGAAGGAACTGTTACTACACCGAGAATTCCTTCTTTTGGATATTTTTTATGAATAATATGCTCCCAGAATAACTCAGCATCGACGAGAAGTTGACGAATATATTCCCATCCACGATTTTCAAAATCAAAGTAACCTATATATTTTTGAAATTCGCGCTTTAATTTTGTTTTTTGTGAATCAGATAAATCAACATCTACAAATCGTAATTTTACGATCTCACCGTGTTCATCTTTATTAATAAATTCATCACAAATTTCATCCAATGCGTCAGCAACTTCAGAGAAAGCTGCCATAACGCGGTAATCCATTAATCTACGCCCTTTATCCGGCTGGATATTGGCGTACATAAAATCATGGTAATCTTTATTTTGGAGGATGTTTGCGTACTGATCGTCCGTCGTTGATATTGAAGAGGATATGGACTGACGAACAAGAGCGCCTTGTTTATCTGATCCCTTTTGATAGAAAAGAGCGTACTTCGGATTTAATTCGTTAATTTTATCCGCAGCATTATATGTTTGATAAGGAAGTTTTGCTGATACATACTTCATCAGCTCTCTTCCAAATGTGCTCTCTCTATTTTGGTCCATGGGTTATATTTTATTTATAAAAAATTTAAGTTAATGCTATCTGTATAGCAGAAGTAAATAAGCTCAAACCTTTTGTAAGTTCATAGCTAATAATATTTTGCATAATACCACCATCATTGCTCCACAGACTGTATGAATCTTGACTCGATAATAATGTTGTTTGTGTATCTGACCAATTTATAACGTTATCGTAGAATGTCCCATCTTGTATATTATTGTATGTATAGAACTTGTAATAATTAGAAATATTGATACCTGTAACATCATTAGGTACTATAAGACCCCAACCCCAATCCGGTGTATATGTCGAAAGTGGAGCATAAAAAACATTATTAGATGATAAAAGAGATATGTAATTACTACTAATGTTATTGACAAGTGTATAATTACCAGAAAATGTCTCGTAAGCTATAATTGGTTGACCTGCAAATACAATACCTGAAAGTACACTTATTTGTGTACCAAGATTCGGTCCGATAGAGCGATCTGTATATAGCTGTATGTTATTATTAAAATTGGTATTATAGGTATTTGGTGCGCCTCTAAGTTTTTGTTGTTTGATTGATAATATATCAACCAAGCGTCTTAGCTGTGGTGGGTAACTATAATTATATTGTTCAAATTGTATAGACAATTCATTACAAAATGACAATAATGCATCGACATTAGATGTGTCGATATCCGCTCTATTACTTACAAAATTTGCGATTTTTTCGTATACGGTTTTACCGAGTTCATATGGATATGCATTTGCATCACCAACAATGGTACCAAGAAACCCTGTAAAGAAATTGTCGTAATCTAATAACGGTTCTTGAAAACGTAAAGATTTATAGAATCCTGCAGCATCCCAATTTTCATTTACTTTAGCAATATTATATTGACCGGCTGTTGTATATATGCTAAATGTATTTGATGTACCTGTAAGTGTTGCAGTATTACCAGATAATGGATCAACTACAACAAGTGACGCTGTTAGAGCACAACTTAGTGCAGTACTCTGTGATGTAAAATAACCTTTATAAAAGCTGCCTAATTGTTGTACAGCTCCAGGTGTTATGAAGTCTTCTACAAAAGTAACACCCGGTAGTGGATATGTATTACCATTTTGATCGTAATATATTATACCTGTCTGCACGTTATTAGCTGTTAGGCCAATTGCGTTTGTATTAGCAGTTGAGGAAGATAGAGGCGGGTAAAATTTTGTTGTAAAGTTATTAGCATCCTTAAGGGTTATAACATATGGAATTTGTGTGTTTTGCCAACAAATGCTTGGTATATTAAAAATTGATGAAACAGAATTAGCTAATGTACCTTCACCGGTAATACCTGTTGTCGATATTGCAAGTTGTGTAGCCGGTGAATAGTACGAAGAACCACGCAATACTTCAAAAACAGCTGGTGCTAAATTTTGATAACCTATTATAGGATAATCGACATAATTAAATAAATTTGTTCGTTGAGTGAACAGGTCATTGAATTTAGATGAGTCTATGGTTGCAAAAAGAAAGATAGGTGAGCCGCTTAGGGTAATAATATCTTTAATAGAATCATCAGAATAGTAAATTTGACAATAACCGGAAGTTCCAGCAATTGTTGCACCCGGGTCATTTGGACCACAAGTTTGTAATTGATTGTTTTTAATATTAGCGTATATTACTGTTTGTATTGTTGATAGAGAATCAACATTTACGTACTGTACTGTGTTAAATAAGTTCTCAATAGCAAAAAATTGATTAAGTGTTCGTAAATGTGACCACTTATTACTGTAGTAATCTGTAGCAGTTATATAGTCACCGCCTGCACCTGATGCATAAAAATTAATAGTATAACCTGTAGCACTTAAAGCAGGGTAGGACTGCCAGCTATTAAATGTATTAACAGTAAACGGTCCCATTATTTTAGCGCTGAGTACCTGAGCACTTAAGCTAACAGATTGTGCGCTCAGAGAGCTTAGGGGGTAGTTTTGCCAAGTTAAAGTAGTTGGTACGAAGTCATAAACATTTATTGTAGGGTTATATGAACTATCATATGCATTTCCATAACCATCATAAATCGTTAATGTGACGTTATAGCTACCAGGCCATTGATATACATGACTTGCAGTAAGTTCTGTAGAGAATGATCCATCTCCAAAATCCCAGTGTATGAGAGTATTAGAAAAAATTTGTGCTGAAGAGAGAAGTGTAGATGTTGTAAAATCAGGTACAAAATTAAGCGGTGTAATATCTAAGGTGTATGTACTAAGAGAGGTATTACCTGTATAGTCATAGATATTAAACTGTATATTGTTATACTGTATGTTATACGACATTTTATGCTGTTACGAGAGATTGAATTGTAGGTGTAACGACAGAAATTTTATTAATAAAATTTGCAGCGTTATTTAAGTATGGAAATTTAAAATATGGTAGCTGTGTGTCTTGATTAACAATAGTAATATCGTTGTAAGGATATACTGGATTGTATACAACAAAATTAATACCAGGAACACTGTATGTAGTTCCATCTGATAGTGTTGCAACTGTTTGTATATTTGTAATACCACCAAGCTGTAAAATTTGACTTGTTAAATTATTGATACTAAGCAATAAGCCAAGATTGTCATTTGTAGTAGCAAAATAATTTGTAATTATATTCGATACTTGGAGTGCGAGAGTTTTAGCGTTTTGCTTAGCTGTCGGAGATCTTGTAATTACAAGTTTTGTTGTTTGTGCAATCGACGGAGTAAGCGTCTGATTAGGTATATTTACACCTAAATCAACCTCCATATAAACTGGATCATTCATAACAACTTCTGTTGTTACTAATTGTGTATCCTGTACACTATTAAGTATGAGTTGTTTTTGTGATGAATTAAGATAGTTTATACGTGTAGTAGCTGACGTTGTTTTGCTCAAGTTAGGTACTGCATATATGTAAATATTGTTAAAGTTAGTAGAGTCTGCAAACTTAACTTGATTGAATAATACACGTGATTGTGTATTAGGTGATGTTACACCGAGATCAAAATAATATTTTAGATGACCTTGAATATAATCCCAGTTATTGACTACGCGACATGAAGCAACAATATTAGTATAATTACTCTTAACAAATGTTTGATAATCACTTGCTGTAACTAATCTATATTGAGATTGAAATGTACTGCTTGAATTAGTGCGAATACTATCAACACTTTCTACATCCTTAAAAGGTGTCGAAGGGTCATTGTTTGATAGAGTTATATTTGTAACTTGAGTCGGTGTAAGTAGATTTAAATTAGCAGGTGTAGTATCTGTTTGTATTGCATTAAATTGCGGTGTACTATAGAGAAAAATTTTACTATTATTGAGTAAGTTAGTACCAATTTCACCTTTTGTGCCATCAGATTGTAGATAGTAAATAGCTACCTGATCACCAGGATTGAGTTGTTGCCCTGTAATATTATTACCGAACTTAATTTCATATCGACCGTTTTCATTTAATCGAATTTCGTAAGCTGTAGCATTTGAATGCTCTAAAAATAATGATTGTACTGACGACCATTTAACCCATGTAGGTGTTGCAATAGTGTTATTCTTTACGTAGACGTCGATTGTAAAGTGATCTATGATTACGTTGTTGCCACTTGAATCAACTGCAGCTACTGTAAGTATTTCAAACGGAGCTCCAGTTGCTGTATAAAGCGGGTACTCAATATACTTACCTTGATAAAGAACAGCATTACTTTCAAAATCTGTTAGCTCTTCGGTACTGCCTGTATTTTTTGAAAATGTGATGTCTGTGTTAAACGAAAATGTGGTGCCGTTAGCAGATACATAACTGTATCTCGGTAGTGTATACAATCCTGCAGCAATAGAAGAATTACCAGTAGCTTGAAATGATAATACACTAGTTTGTGCACCAATAGGCTTGTAGCCAATTAGTTTAACAATTTTATTAATATTATCGTATAATTCTGCGGTCGTAAACGTAGCTTCTGCACCTGTACGATTCAGATAAAAAAGTAAAACGTGATATGAATACGCAATAATATCAATTATCGATGATAGATTGCTGCCCTCATAGTTTTGATCTGTAATAATATTATTAGCATTGAGTCTATTGATAATGAGACTCTTAAGACTTAGAGCGTCAAAAGCTGCATAACCATCGATTGGTAAGTTATAATCGTTGAATTGGTTTTGTGGCTGCTGAGGAGATGGTAAAGCAGCAATAGCAGCTGTTGTAAGTGGTGTTGCCATAATTATGTGTTAATATAAAATCCTGAATTACTTAATGTACCGGCTATTTGGAAGCTAGTACTGTTCAATGTAGGTACGCTTATATTAAGCGTAATAAAAAACGAATTACTATCAGGTTGTGCTATAACTTGTATAAGGTTAATTTGTACGCGTGGTTCAAAAGTTGTAATACCTTTTTGTATTTCTTGGCCGATTAGATACGCTGTATCTTCATCGCATGGTTGAAATAGATATTGAGCTAAATTAAGTCCGAAATATGGATTAAGAATTTTTTGACCAGGAATTGTAAGAAACATATTAACTATTGAATTTCTAATAGCACCGAGATCGTAATCTACGAGAACATCAGTAATTTCATATTTACGTTGAAGCTCGTGATTAACTAAGTATTGATATTGTAAATCTAAATGGAGATCTGAATATGTAAATCCTTTTGTTAAAACTGGTGCCTTAGTTAAGGATGTCAATTTAATAGCCACATTATTATTTATAGATACCCTATTCCTTTAAAAACTAAACACCGCGGCATAAATAAATATGATGAAGAAAAAGTTCTTAAAACTCTATGAGAGCACCATGGATCGTTTAAACCGCGGTGGATACCTAGTTGGCGACATTGTTAAGTTCAAAGACGATGCACATACTCATGATTTTTATACAAATTGCTCTGATGAAATTCGTAAGAAAATTAAAGAATTCATGGAAGATGGTTGTAATTTACGTGTAAAGAACATTTCTAATGTTTATCCTGCAGTTCTCGGTGCAGGTAATACTGATGATGCTGGTTCTGTTAATATTGAAGTTTGTAGAGAAACAGCTCCCGGTCGTTTTGATCAATCAGGTATTTTAGTACACCCTGACATC
>Ga0208380_1000066_pt1 | contig 30533 bp, 30 predicted proteins | sample CryBogCBE27Jun07_FD_184570 | JGI IMG/M metagenome (GOLD analysis project Ga0208380, IMG submission 184570) | Freshwater microbial communities from Crystal Bog, Wisconsin, USA - CBE27Jun07 (SPAdes) | ecosystem: Environmental > Aquatic > Freshwater > Lake | place: Crystal Bog, Wisconsin, USA... | reverse complement strand
GGAGATCTAAAATGATTAATGAAGATTTAAAAACCTGCTACGCCGAAGGTCATTACGCCTCTCGTACGGGCAAAAACATTTCTAGTAACCCATATCCCTATACACATAAGTTCTTTGCTGCTTGGCATGCAGGATTTACCGATGGGCTGTTATATATTCGTAATGAATTTCAGCGATTAACTGCCAAACACGAAAAATTGGTACAAGATTACACCCGTATGGTTAAAGAAAACGAGTCGCTTGCAAATGAAATGGAATATACTGAAAAACAAAAAGTTTTTATCGCAGATTGCCAAGATTTTATAGATGATGGTCGCCTTGGATTGTTGTTGGAAGATATAACTATGGATTATTTAAAATTATCGGTTAGGACACGTAGGGTTCTTGATAATAATAACATTAAAACCATAGGAGATTTGATAAGCAAAACAGAACGCCATATGTTACGTCTAAATGGTTTTGGTAGAAAAGGATTAAACGAGCTTAAAGAAGTATTACAAGAAATTGACCTTACATTCGCAAAAGAAGCATACTGATAGGAAACATCATGCCACGAGGCCGGAAGAAGGGCGCAAGCCACAAATATACTCCTGAATATCTAGATGACGCCCTACAAATGGTTTACACTGGCAAGTCAATGTCCCAAGTGGCTAGAGAGTTAGGTGTTCACCGACAAGCTCTTCATAGGGCATTTAAGCTACAAGGAAAGTTACCCCGAAAGGTCTTATGATGAGTAGCGATGCCCTCATACAACAACTGACGGCCAAAGCTTCCAACGAGGATGAGGTTGATAAAGATCTTTTACGCCTCACCATTATGCGGTTAAAACACGTTGAAGAAGCTTTAGCGTTCGTTGGTGTTGTATGTGGGCAATATAAATCAGACTACGCGCAGCAGTGCGCCGATGTTGCTTTCACCGTATATCAATTCGATCCACTAACCGATTATCGTTTGCACAGAGTAACCTTACAATGAGACAGCCATCCTTAGCCGAGCTATTTGTCGCCCTTGTTTACGCTATGCGTAATAATAATGTTGCGCGTGTGAAAAAAATCCGTAAAATGATCAATGCGTCCGTTCCTGTGGCGCGCCTCCCATGACTTAGGCTCCCTTCGGGGAGTCTTTTTTTTACCATGAGAATGATATGAGATATTTATCGGTCTGTTCTGGAATAGAAGCCGCCACTGTCGCTTGGCATACCCTTGGATGGGAACCACTGGCATTCAGTGAAATAGAGAAGTTCCCGCGCAAAGTATTAGAACACCACTACCCCAACACGCCATTGCACGGTGACTTTACCCTCCTACGCGAACAGGAATGGATTAAAGACGCCGATATCCTTGTGGGTGGAACCCCATGCCAAGCGTTCTCTGTGGCCGGACTACGCAATAGCCTAGATGACGACCGTGGTAACTTAACCCTAGAATTTGTGAGACTTGCAGATGCAATTGACGATCTTCGACGTACTGGAAACGGAACCATCATCGTCTGGGAAAACGTCCCCGGAGTTCTCTCCGTCAAAGACAACGCCTTCGGATGCTTCCTTGGTGCCATTGTCGGAAACGATACCCCTCTCATCCCGACAGGGGGAAAATGGACAAACGCGGGTATGGTTGTTGGCCCCAAAAGATCAGCAGCGTGGCGGGTTCTTGATGCCCAATATTTCGGAGTGGCCCAACGACGCCGTCGTGTGTTCGTTGTCGCAAGTGCTCGAGACGGATTCGATCCCGCAGAAGTTCTTTTTGAGCGCCAAGGCCTGCGCCGGGATACTCCGCCGAGCCGACAAAAGGGGCAAGAGCCTTCCGCCACAATTGCAGCACGCTTTGGAATCAGTCGCAATAACCACGAAGAATGTGTAAGCATGACTTTACAGTCCCGCATGGGTACTGCCGGATTTGATTTAGACACTGAAACCCCAGTGGTTCAAGTTTTTGATCGCCAACGTAGTGATGAATATGGGGAAGCCAATATAGCCTCAACCATAAGCGCAAGGGATTATAAGGATGCCACTGATCTTGTGGCGCAACCAGTTCCATTTGGTGTTGGTGAAAATCCCGATCTTGGGCATTGCCTACGTTCTGGTGCGTCTAAAGCCGATAAACATGAAAGCACGACTTATGTGGCGCAGCCCATCGCCTTCAGTTCAAAAGACTATGGGAATGACGCGACAACGAATCTATCGCCGACCTTGAGGGCGATGCCGCATTCGGGCTCACATGCTAATGGTGGTGGTCAGATGGCGGTAGTTCATGCAGCGGCGGGTTACATGGCTATCCAACAAATGGCCGTCCGCCGCCTGACTCCACGGGAATGTGAGCGTTTACAGGGTTTCCCAGATGACTACACTGCAATACCAGGAGCGGCTGATGGCCCACGATACAAGGCTTTAGGAAACAGTATGGCCGTGCCAGTCATGGCGTGGATCGGTAACCGTATTGCAATTAAATCGACATGATACCAATGGTATAGACCAACGGCATAAGGAGAACACAATGACAAAACGTGCATTATCAAAAGAGATTATGATTGAAACCTTACGTATCTATGAGGCCTGTGGGAAAAGCGTAACCGCCGCGTCACGCGCTGCAAACATACCACGAAAAACATTTGATTGCCGCCTTGAACGCGCTTTTCAAGAGTATCCAAAAGGATTGCCAGACGTCCCAACCCTTGGCCAATGGATGTATCCCCGCATGATCCCTAAAGAAGCGCCGTCAACGGTGTGGGCTGTAGGATCAGATATCCACATATGGGATGGCGATCCTCCTTTAATTTATAAAGCCTTCGTTAAAGTATGTAAAATGCTTAGAGTAGATGGAATCATCCTCAACGGAGACGTTATTGATGGCGCTAGGATCTCAAGGCACACACCGACCCGTGGGTCACGAGCACCAAAAATTGAAAAAGAAATCGAAACCGCCAAAGCTTGGCTCAAACTACTCCCAAAAGCCCGTCACCGTCTGTGGACCATGGGAAACCATGATATTCGAATCGACAACTACATCGCATCTAACGCTTCCGAGCTGGATGGATACATCATGTCCCTCGCCGAACATTTCCGAGACTGGGAATTTGCGTGGGGATTTGAAATCAACGGGACAGAAATACGTCATCGTTTCCGATCAGGGATCCATTCTGCCTATAACTCTTCCCAGCACGCGGGAATTAGCATGGTTACGGGCCACACGCACCAACTTCAAGTCACTGCTGTCCGAGACCGTCGAGGATCCCGTTGGGGCGTAGAGACCGGCACCCTTGCCGATCCACATGGCCCACAATTCCAATATACAGAAGGTGCCCCGTCCAGGGCTCAACAGGGCTTTGCCATTCTTACATTTGATGAAGAGGGTATAATGATGCCCCCGGAACTATGTGAACTGATTAACGGCCGTCCAGTGTTCCGAGGGCAGTACGTCTTGTAGGGTACGGGCTATACCAATAGGGTAACCCTATTGAGCATTGTCTTAAACCACACCCCCGTACAGCGTGGTAGCAGTGTGTCTAACAGTGACGGACAATCTGCCGCTAGGCTTAACCAGAACACACACCAGTTATAGCCGATTTACATTAAGCCTCTTCAGCCTCTTCGCCTTCTTCCTCGTCATCAAGTTCAACGAGCTTGTCTTCGCCGTCTTCGTCCTGCGTGAGCATGAGAATTGGCTTTTCAAAGGCTTCCTGCATTAGATCAAAGTCGTCAGCTAACTGTTCAAACGTTTCGCCGAACGCAGTCGAATCTTCTTCTGACCAAAACTCGATCTCGTCGTTCTCGTCGTAGTACACTTCACGGATCACGAACTGATCGTCATCGAAAATCGAATCACTGGACTTTGGGATAAACACCACACGGTAGTTCCAAGTCATATCATCGCTCCTATCGTCGTCGGTTATAGGGGTCATGGGCACGCCCCACTCAAATGAAATCACGGTTGCAGTAGTCAAGTTAGTCATTCTGGTCATTCTCCTTCGGTTGGGGAACAGGCTCTTTGACCATACCATAGTTGCGATTTGATGACACCGGAAGGTTATGGATATTTCAGTTGGAATGGATATTTGGGCAAAAAATACATATTAAGTTATTGATAAAACACAATAAAAATGCTTTAACTTATACATAGTTACTTATTGCCTGAGAGACAGAGATATAGAGGTAAAGATAGTATAAGATATAAGAGTAGCCTGACACTGTTTTGAGGGTAATAAGAGAGAGAAAGTAGTATTATCTATATATATATATATATATTTATATATTTTATTATTCTTTATAGAAGGCAAATCAACGGGTTAGAGGAAAGTTTTAAATGTTAGGTTTAGCGATACTTATAATATCCATTGGCGCTATAGCATTTTGCTGCGTTTCGGCTTATATTCGTGATGTTATTGGAGAGTTTTATGGCAAAGGTTGGGCGTCCTTCAAATTATAAACCAGAATACTGCAATGTGGTCATTGAAAAAGGCCGCGAAGGTGGTTCTTACACTGAAATGGCAGTTGCTTGCGGAACTGTGCGTGCAAGTTTGGATCGTTGGAAGGAAGAACACGAAGAATTTCGGGCGGCTCTCGCGTATGCGCGGGAATTATCGCAGGTTTGGTGGGAAGAAGCGGGGCGCAAAAACCTTTCCTCTCGTGAGTTTAACGCTCAACTTTGGCTAAAAAACGTGGCTTCACGCTTCAGGGACGACTATTCCGAGCGAAAAGAGATGGCGTTGACTGGCAAAGACGGCGGACCAGTGCAGATCGAGGCAAAAACCATCAATGTGGAACAATTAGACGATGAGGCGCTTGACGCCCTTGAATTGGCCCTTGCGGCGGCCGTAGAGGCTTAATGAACGCTCCCGTCTTCATCAAACACAAGGGTGAGAACATTGACGCTCGAGAGGCGCTGCTAAAGACCAGACGGGAAAAGTGCTTCCGATCCCTGCCGGAGTTCATTCGCCAAGCATGGCACGTTGTAGAGCCTGGGCAGCCTTACCTGCACAATTGGCATGTTGATCTGATCGCGAACCACTTGACGGCTATTACCGATGAGATGATGATTGACGATGAGCGTTACTACAACCGCCTCCTGATCAACGTCCCGCCAGGCACAATGAAATCCCTACTGGTCAACGTATTCTGGCCTGCTTGGGAATGGGGCCCGCGGAATATGCCGCACTTGCGCTACGTCTGCGCCTCGCACTCCCTCAACAACGCCATCCGTGATTCGACCAAGATGCGCCGGCTTATCGCCTCTGATTGGTATCAAACCATGTGGCCGCACGTAAAGTTGACAGGCGATCAGAACCAAAAGACAAAATTTGAAAACACCTCAACTGGGTTTCGCCAAGCCCTTGCCATTGATGGTATGACCGGCGCCCGTGGCGATCGCGTGATCATCGATGACCCTCATTCGGTTGACAGCGCCAACTCCGAAGCCCAACGCCAATCAACCATTGACACGTTCAAGACCGCTATCCCAACCCGCCTAAACAACCCCGACAAGTCGGCCATCATCACCATCATGCAACGCCTCCACGAAGAGGATGTATCTGGCGTGATCCTAGAAGAAGGTTTGGGTTACGATCACATCATGCTCCCCATGGAGTACGATCCAGACCGCGCCGCGCCAACCATGTTAGGCTACGAAGACCCACGCACCGAGAAGGGTGAGCTCCTATTCCCCGATCGATTCCCCGCCCATGTCGTTGCCCGTGAAAAGAAAATCATGGGATCCTTTGCCGCTTCCGGCCAGTTCCAGCAGCAGCCAACCCCAGACGACGGCGGGATTATCAAGAAGTCCATGTGGCAGTTGTGGGAAAACGACAATATGTTTCCTGATTTCGACCACATCATTGCGGCCGTCGATACCGCTTTGAGCGAAAAATCAGAGAATGACTTTACCGCCATGACCGTTTGGGGCGTCTTTTCCGAGGATCCAGTGGCTGAAGCAGCCAAAACAGGTGGCCCGTATAGGATAGAACGTAGTTACAAACAGCCACACCCAAAGGTTATGCTGATCTACGCATGGCAGGAAAGGCTTCCGTTCGCCGGCGTTGTGGAAAAAATATCATGGACGGCCAAGAAATTCCCGATCGAAAAGATCCTGATCGAAAACAAAGCCGCCGGCATCCCTGTAGCCTCTGAGCTACGCCGCCTGTATTCCAATGGCAAATTCCACGTCCAACTGGTGGATCCAGAGGGTATCGACAAGACCGCACGGCTTTATTCCATCCAGCATTTGTTCGAGGAAGGCCTCGTTTACGCCCCCGACAAGGCATGGGCCGACGACGTGATTACCCAGTGCATGCGGTTCCCGAAAGCCAAACACGACGACCTAGTGGACACGGTGGCCTATGCTATGCGATACTTACGCAAGACTGGGTTTATCCAGAGGGCAGAGGAAGTGCAGGCGGAGCTTGATGATCTCAAGGTTCACCGTGGTGCTCCGCCCATACCACTTTACGGGGTTTAACGAATGCCACTCGCTCCAGCCAACCTGCGCCTCCCTGGCGAAGACATGATTGAACCGTTTGACGGGGAAGAACTGCAGATCATTATGGATGACGGCGAAACATCCGCAGGGATGGACGAGCATGGGAACCTAATGACCATTGAGTTGCCCGATGGGTCAATTACGTTGACACTTGACGGGTCTCCCCTCGAAAAGGCCGAGAAGAATGGCGAGCAGTGGTTTGATAATCTAGTTGACGAAATAGACCAGTTTGAGCTTGGCGCTATCGCAAGTGATCTAATCAAAGGCATCCAAGACGATTTAGAATCACGCAAGGAATGGATTGAAGACCGTGCACAAGGCATTAAACTTCTGGGCCTCAAAGTGGAAATTCCCGGTCTGGCAGGTGCAGCGGACGGCGCGCCCGTTGAAGGTATGTCACGCGTTCGGCACCCGCTCTTGCTCGAGGCAGTGCTACGATTCCAAGCCAATGCTCGGTCAGAACTATTGCCTACGGATGGACCCGTAAAGATCAGGGAGGATAACAACAATGCTAACCTCGCCTCCGATCAACTTGCCAACGACCTTGAGAACGACCTCAACCACTACCTTACGGCCACTGCCAAAGAGTATTACCCTGATACCGACAGAATGCTCCTCATGCTGGGCTTTGGCGGGACGGCGTTCAAAAAAGTATATTTCTGTCCCCTACGCGGTCGTCCAGTTAGCGAAAGCGTCGACGCAGATGATCTGATTGTCAATAACTCGGCAACGGACCTATCAAACGCCAAGCGTATTACCCATCGTATCATGATGCGCGGCTCTACCGTCAAGCGAATGCAAATCCTTGGCGTGTATAAAGACGTTGACCTGTCAACACCAAAGATGGTGGAGTTAGATGCAGCACAGCGCGAAAAGAAAGCGCAACAGGGCATCAAGGTAGAGAACAACAACCCCGAAGATCGTGACCGCGAAATTTACGAATGCTATTGTGAATTAAACATCAAAGGGTTTGAGCATAAGCGCAAGGGTCACGAAACAGGCCTCGAAATCCCATACAGAGTAACGATTGATGTATCATCAAGAGAAATCCTATCCATTGTACGCAACTATGACGAAGATACTAAAGATCTACCTGAGCCCCGCCAAAACTTCGTCAAGTACACATTTGTACCGGGGATGGGCTTTTATGATCTGGGTCTCTTGCACATCCTAGGCAACACGACGAACGCACTGACTGCAGCTTGGCGCGAAATGCTCGACGCGGGTATGTACGCAAACTTCCCAGGCTTCTTGTATGCAGATACGGGAGCCCGCCAAAACACAAATATCTTCCGTGTGCCTCCTGGTGGCGGTGCTTTGGTTAAGACTGGCGGTATGCCTATCAATCAAGCCGTTATGCCATTGCCGTACAAGGATGTTGGTGGCGGCCTTATGTCCCTCGTGGAAAACATCAACCAAACGGGGATGCGCGTTGGCGGTACGGCCGAGCAAGCGGTTGGTGAAGGCAAGCAGGATGCGCCGGTCGGTACAACGATCGCGTTGATTGATCAGGCGACAAAGGTTTTAAGCTCAGTGCACAAGCGCATGCATTCGGCGCAAGCAGATGAGTTTCAATTATTGGTAAAGTGCTTCCAAGAAAACCCAGAGTCTTTTTGGCAAAAAAACCGCCGTCCTGCACGCCAATGGGATGAGGAAACGTTTCTTCGTGCTTTAGATCAAGTCGACTTGGTGCCACAGGCAGATCCTAATACGGCATCGCAGACCCAGCGCTTGATGAAAGTTATTGCTCTAAAGCAGATCCAAGCGCAGAACCCGTCGATGTATGACCCGATCGCGATTGACACTGCGGCATTGCAGGCAGTTGGTTGGTCGAATCCTGAACAATTTATGATCCCTAAAGACGCACAAGGCACGCCTCCGCCAGAGCTACAACAGAAAATGGCCGAGATGCAGATCAAGAAGCAGGACAGCGATACGAAAGCTATGGAAGCCAAAGGCAAGATGGCTCTTGATCAAGCTCGTATGCAGTTGGATATGGCTAAAGCCCAACAAGAAGGATTGGCGGCTGGCCAGCAACAAGGACCTACGGATCACGAGAAACGTGTTGATGGTATTGATTTGATCATTAAGGAAAAGCTTGCTGACGCCAAGATGATGGATACGAAGATTAAGGCGGCTCAGTTAGCGGCTACGATGAAGAAAGACCAAGCGGATAACGCTATGGAGCAAGAAGAAATGATTGCAAAAGAACGCATTCAAATGATTGACCTTGCCCAAAACTTAGCCGTGCATCCTGAAAGCGAAGCTGTAACACGCAATCTGTTGGGATCAATCGTCCCTGCTATTACACGGGGTGAATAATGAAAGACGTGCTTCGCCTTGCAAAAACAGTCCTTCCGGCTGAACGGGTAAAACTTAAAAAAGGCGGTACAAAAACTGCCAAGAAAAACATTCACCCCGCTCGTTACATTACAGGCGTACACATACGTCACGAAGAAGTTGGCGATCCTATTTTTATGGGTGCACCATGACCGGCCCCATTACCGCCTATCACGGCTCACCGCATGACTTTGAGCAGTTTGACACGTCCAAGATCGGCACGGGTGAAGGCGCACAAGCATATGGGCATGGGCTGTATTTTGCCGAGCATGAGCCTGTGGCGAAGGGGTATAGGGACCAATTAGCAAAACCCGAACCAAATAACCCTCATGCCAATGCTTGGGATCTTATAAACAGATACCATGACAATGAACAAGATTTGATCAATATGTTTGAGAGTATGCCTAATCGCAATGAAATGGCAGAAGGAACTTTGCAATCACTAAAAAGTGGTTTGTATAAAAATTACCAACCAAAAGGCCACATGTACGAGGTCGCCATCGACGCGCATCCTGATCACTTTTTAGATTGGGATAAGCCAGTTGATTTACAACCATCTCATATTCAAGATGCGGTTTTTGATACTTTAATGAAAGCCCACGAAAAAGCGGGAAATAAAAAATTTATGATTGGCTCTTTTAGAGGGCCAATTAGGGATGAAGAAAACAAAAAGCATTCACGTTGGGATACTTTGTCTGGCGGTGCAGTTCATAATATGCTTTCAAAAGTTCTTGAACCAGAAGAGCTTTCTCACTCTTTGTCGGCAAATGGCATTCATGGGATCAAATATCTTGATGAACAATCAAGAGAAAAGCGATTTGGCACCCACAACTACGTTGTCTTTGACCACAACCGTGTAAAAGTTCGGCGAAAATATGAAGAAGGCGGCTTCGTTCGTCGTGCCTACAAAAAAGGCGGTAAGGTTGAGGGCGCAATCTGGCATGAGCGCGATGCGTTTGATGACGGCGGTGACGTCCGTGGCGGGGATAGCGTAGGCGGCCTTCGTGGTGACACGGGTGGGTTTAGCGGTATGTCGGATAAGTCCGAAAGCGAAACCAAAAATGATACAGGTGGCGGAGAAGATAGCGGTTTTGGAAAAGGTTTTTCTGACGTCGCAAGCGCGATTGGCAATGCTATTATTTCTCCTGCCGAGGCTAAAGAAAACCCACCGCAACTTGCAAGGTCATTTATAAATCCGCACGAAACCGTAAATGCCGCGTTGGCTAGTGGTCGAGCAGATGTGGCTCCTTCTGGTCTTATGCATGGTGTCGGCACAGAAAAAGACGTATCAGAAGCTAATGCCGCGGAGGCAGCCGCTGCAAAAATGGATTTGGCTTTTGGAAAACCTGTCGGCACAACCACATTTAACACGCCACCATTAGGCGGTGGAGAATTTGAACCACCTCGATCGGCAACGGGCACGCCTGCTGAATCACTTCTTGCTTCTGTTCAGCCATCAACGCCAACAATCGAGCAAATTAAAGCACCTGCTGATGCTTTTGTAAAAGCTGCTAATGCGGGTATTGCGGGGATGCAGGATCAACCGCAGCATTATGAGCCTATGGGCAATAAAATTGAATACCAAAATCCATTTAAAACGCCTACAGAATTTCAAACGCCCACAGGAACATACACTGGATCATATGATCAAACGGGGGCTGCAGGCACACCGGCGCAATCTATTGCTGCAGTGCAGCCAACGGCGCCGACTACACAACCAACGGCACAGTCTACACAGCCAATGGCGCCAGCTGGTAATGTTCCGATGCCGCCAACGCCAATTCGTGATTTGCAGGGGCCGGATATCGCTGAAAAAGTTGCGGGTGTATTTGGTTTAAGCACTCAACAGCAGTTTGATAAATTCTATAAAGGTTATATAGATCAAGGGCATAGCGAAACTGACGCTTATAATAAGGCAATTGGTGATATCCAAACCATGCGGGCGAATGCATATTCAAAGCCAATGGGCAGCAAACGCCAGATGATCCAACAAGTAATGCCGGACGGCACAATTCAAATGGTTCCCGCACCATACAACAAGGGTGGCGTTGCAAAATCACCCCGTTCCCTTCATAATACCGCAATTGTTGAGCAGGCGCTCCACAAGGTCAGTGCACCGTTGCCGGCACTAGATCCATCCCTCATGGCAGCAAAAGCGGGACGCCGCTATTAACCTCCGGAGTTAAACCATGTCTGAAGCCGCCAAGAACGCGCGGGATGCAATGAGGGCTAAAGCGAAGCGCCTCACATCCACCGATCCTCACGAAAAAGTTGATTCGTCCACTTGGACGCCGCCAGAACCAGAAGATGCCGGTGTAAAAACGGGCGCACGTCCGCTTGTAAAGCGTCTTTACAAGAAGGGTGGCAAGGTTGTCGGCAAGGCAGAAGGAAATAAATCAGCGCATCGTGCCGATCGTAAACCCCGTAAGGCAGGCGGTAAAGTAGAGCATAAAGCTCCATGGATTGATGATTTTATTAACCGCGATGTTCGTATGGCTAATGACGAGCGCGAAGGCATTAAACATGTCGGAGGATTTAAAAAGGGTGGGAAAGCCCACAAGTTCGGCGGTGGTATGATTGGTAACAATCCTATTGCTGATCAAAACATGGCTCTCGGCAAAGCCGCTGGAATGAAGCCTGCCACGACAATGAAAAAGGGCGGGAAAATTCATCGTGATGCGGGTGGAAAAACTCCATCAGCTAAAGTTCCAATGCCTCCTCGTCGTTATGAAGATGAGGACGTAAAGGGTATGTCGCCTGAGCAAATCCAAGAATTGATGTACGGTTCTGATCCATACGGCTCTGATCGCACAGGTGGCGCAGCTCCTAAGAAAGACGGCGGAAAAATTAAGTGGATTCAAGGCGCTATTAAGCATCCTGGTTCTCTTCACAAGGCTTTACATGTACCTGCAGGCGAAAAGATTCCTGAAAAGAAGCTGAAAAAGGCTGAACATTCAGAAAATCCAAAGCTCGCTAAAAAGGCGCATCTTGCAGAAACCTTAAAGCATATGCACCACGCCAAGGGCGGCAAAGCAGAGCACAAGCACATTAACAAAGCTGACGAATTGGCTGACAAGGATTTGATCAAGTCAATGGTTAAGCACAGTGCGTTGCAGCATAAAAAGCATGGCGGTGAAGCGCATCCTCATGATTGCACATGCCATAAGTGCTCCGGCGGCCGTATGGGCAAGTATTCCGGCGGTGGAATATTCTCGGGTGATTCGGAAAAGAAGATCCCAGGAGTAGTGCCAGGCGGTCGTTCGGCTCATGCCAAGGGTGGCAAGGCAAAGGGTAAAACCAATGTCAATATCATCATCGGCACTGGCCACGGACAACAGCAGCCACCAATGGGTATGATGCCAAACGCACCAGTTCCTGCGCCTCTTCCACAGCGGTTGCCACCTGCACCGGGCGGTATGCCTCCAGGTGGTATGCCTCCAATGGGTCCGCAGGGCGCCCCTCCAATGCCTCCACAGGGCATGCCTCCAATGGGCCGCAAGTCTGGCGGTCGCGCATATCCGATTGATTCGGGTTCGGGCGGTGGCGAGGCTCGTTTGGAAAAGATCGACGCTTACGGTTTAAAACCCGCTAAGATGAAATAATTTCTCGGGTGTGTCTCCCACCCGATGAGAGGAGGGCCGGGCGCTTTTATAACCCCTCTGGGCGTCCGGTCCAGCCATTTAAGAGGGGTATTAACCAGAGGGGTCTGGAATGTTAACGACTAAAGACCAGTTCGAGAAAGAACTGAAAAAATTGATATCTGAAGCTTACCAAACAGCTAGAGACAATCTTGCCGGCGGGTCTGCAACTTCTTTTGATGAGTATAAAAAGGCAGTTGGACTGGTCCAAGGGCTGGCTCTAGCTATTGAATTTATTGATGAAGCGAACGATATCGTAAATAAATTGCGTTAAGGAATAGATAAATGCCTCCTATGAAGATGAACCATGATGTAGATCCAGCAGAAGAAATTAAAAATTCCGTTGGTGATTTGGCTAAAAACTTTCAACTATTTAACAACCAAATACTGGTTGGCATCTATATTAGACCTCAGAAAACCAAGTCTGGAATTATCCTTACTGACAAATACGTCGACGAAGATCGTTACCAAGGCAAGGTTGGGTTGGTTTTAAAGGCTGGTCCTTTAGCATTTAAAGATGACAAAAGTGAATGGTTTAAGGACGTTAACGTTTCCGAAGGCGATTGGGTTGTGTTTCGGCCATCAGACGGCTGGGCTATTTCTATAGAGGGTCAACCTTGCCGCATTTTGGAAGATTACGCCGTAAAAGCACGGGTCTCTCAGCCCGATTATGTGTGGTAAGGACAAAAAATGGCAATAAAAGAAGACGAACCAGAATTACAATTAGACCTTGAGCCAATCGACGCAGAGTTAAAGCCTGAAGAGATTGTTATAAAAGAGGTCGAAGAGCCGGAACCTGTACAAGTTAAGGTACAAGAACCGCAGATTTCGGTCGAAGATGGCATTAATGAGCTGAAGGCGCGTCTTGAAGAAGAACGTAAAGCTCGTGAATTGGCTGAACGCCGTGCACAAGAGGCTTCCGAACAGTTTGCGGCAGCTAAAAACGACGTAAATGACACAAATTTGCGTTTAATTGATAATGCAATCGACACGGTTAAGAGAAATTCTGAGATTTTAAAGCAAAATCTGCGGGATGCTATGTCGGTTGGTGATTTTGATACCGCTGCCAACATCCAAGCAGACATGACAAAGGCAGAATTAGACCTGCGTCAGCTTATGGTTGGCAAACAACAGTATGAGCAGATAGCAAAACAGCCAGTAAAGCCGGCTTATACATCGTCAGACCCTGTTGAGGCGTTTGCATCCCAGTTAACCCGCGAATCAGCGGAATGGATTAGGGCGCATCCTGAATATGCCAAGGATGAAACGCTTAAAGCAGACATGATTGATGCCCATAACTCGGCTATTCGCCGTGGGATCCGCGCAGATACGCCAGAATACTTTGCTTACGTAGAAAAGAAGCTCGATATTCAACCCGCTCGTTTGCGGGAAACGGAAGATAGCGCCATGTCAGAGGCATCTGCTCCTACACAACGTCGATCGGCTCCCCCTGCGGCCCCAGTGTCTCGTTCTAGCGTGGCGCCAAGTGGCAACAGGTCTAATGTGGTCAGCCTTAGCCGCGCCGAACGGGAAACCGCTAGGGATCTTGGCATGACAGACCGTGAATATGCAGCATCGAAACAAGCCCTCATCCGTGAAGGCAAGATATCAGGTTAAGGAAAAGCTATGAGAAACGCATCAGGTGAAAAAGCAGAACGGCCAGCAATGCGGCCACCAATTCGGTCAGAAGAAACAGAAGTAATTGAAGCTGTTTCAGAAAGCAGCCGTGAACGTGCAGCCAGACGTGCCGCGGAACTCCGTGGGCACAACAATGCCAATCTTGACGAGGGTGTTGACAAATTTGCCACTCCCAAAGCTCCGGATGGGTGGTCGTACGAGTGGAAAATGAAGGCGGTTATGGGATGGGTTGACCCTTCTCATTATAACCGAATCACTGTCGGCGGTTGGGAACCGGTTGAGGCAAAGCGCCATCCTGAAATGATGCCCAAAGGGTACGTTGGCTCAATCGAACGTGAAGGCATGATCCTTTGCGAACGCCCAATGGAAATTACCGAAGAGCGGCGCAACAGAGACCTTATTAATGCCCGTCAACAGGTAAAAATTAAAGAAGGTCAGTTGGATCCGAATAGCAAAGGCGGCCTTATTAGCCGCGAGGATGCTCATATCGCTCCGAAGATTAAAAAGGGCTATGAGCCCATGCAAATTCCGGATTGATCAGGGGGCCTACGGGCCCTCTTTTCTTTTCTAAAGAAATCTGCAATAATGCCAATCTCTTCCCCATCTGCGGAAGATTAAATTTTAACCCGTTCATAGTCGCCCGTCTGTGCGATGATGGAACTCTCTGAAAGGAGAACCCGTCATGGCCAATACGTTTGCGCCCTACGGCTTTCTACAGTTTCAGGGTGGTGCAGGCGGCGCTCCGACGTTCGCACAATCCACTCGTCGCATTGCTTCTAGCAATACGACCCCAATCTTCACCGGCGACCCAGTACAGCCAGTAACTTCGACTGCAAACGGCTACATCACGCAGGCAACTGCAGGTGGCACGGTTCAGCTCGCAGGTATTTTTGTTGGTTGCCAATACTTCTCGACTTCGCAGAAGCGCACCGTCTGGTCTTCTTATTGGCCTGGTTCGGACGCAACTGGCGACGTTATTGCCTATGTCATTGATGATCCAGCAGCTCGCTTCGTCGTTCAGACGTCGGGTTCGGGCTTCCCTGTCACGGGTACGGCTACATCGCAGACTTCTGGCGTTCAGGGTCAGCTTGTCACGTTCGCTTACTCCACGACTGGCGCGACATCGGGCAACAGCACCGGTGGTAACAATGCTACGGGCCGTTCGACGGCTTATGTCAACGCTACCGCTACGCTCAATACCTCGCCTTTCATTATCGTCGATTATGCCGTTTCGTTCGGCAACGGTGGCGATCAAACCTCTCAGTACTGCAACTTGATCGTTGGCTTCAATAACGAAGTCTGGCGTTCGAACGCTGCAAACACTGGCATCAGCTAAGGAGTAAGGTAAAATGGCTGTTAATCTTAGTCAGATCAAAGACCTTCTCCTCCCCGGCCTCCGTGGCGTTGAAGGCAAGTATGAGCAGATCCCGTCGCAGTACGACAAGATCTTCACGAAGCACGATTCGAAAATGGCTCTCGAACGTACCGCTGAAATGCGTTACCTCGGCCTCGCACAGCTCAAAACCGAAGGTGGCCAGACCTCCTTTGACTCGGGCGCAGGTGAGCGTTTCGTTTACAACCAAGAGCACACGGAAATTGCACTCGGCTACGCAATCACCCGTAAAGCTATCGACGACAACCTCTACAAGACCCAGTTTACACCTTCGAACCTTGGCCTGATTGAATCTTTCCAGCAGACCAAGGAAATCTACGGTGCAAACCTCTTGAATACGGCACAGACCTATAACGCTGCAGTTGGTGGTGACGGTGTAGCACTTTGCTCCACTTCGCATCCAATCGACGGCAATACGGTTGCTAACACGCCTACGACACAGGTTGACCTCAACGAAGCCACGTTATTGAATGCAATGATTGCAATCCGTACGAACTTCCGCGATCAGGCAAACCTAAAGGTCTTCGCCCGTGGCCGCAAGCTCATCATTCCTCCACAGTTGGAGCCAGTTGCGATCCGTCTTCTCAAGACTGAATTGCGTCCAGGCACTGCAGATAATGATGTCAACGCGATCATGACCACGGCCGGCGGCTTGCCAGAAGGCTACATGGTCAACGACTTCTTGACCTCTTCGTATGCATGGTTCTTGCTCACGAACATCGACGGTCTCGCATATATGGAACGCATTAAGTTCGAAACCGATATGCAAGTCGATTTTGTCACTGACAACCTGCTTGTTAAGGGTTATGAGCGTTACTCGTTTGGTTACTACAACTGGCGCGCGATCTACGGCTCGTTCCCAACCTCGTAAGGAGAAGGCACTATGGCTGATACCGCATTCTCCGGTCCACTGATTGTTTTTGGGCAAAACCCATCACAACCTTCGGACTACAACCCCGATCTAGGCTCCTCGCTATTTTATGCGGGGGGCGGCATCTTGGATCCGCGTCTTCCATTCACCTATCTCCCTGGTGAGTCGCAGGCGGCACAGGATTTCGGATGGTATGGCTTCAGTGACATTGTTTCGTTCACTGGCGTCCCATATACAAACGCTGCAGCAGCTATTGTTGCTTCGGCAAACCCAACGAGCGCAACTCTTTCGCTTGTTTCAACTAACTCCGCGACCACTGGTGTCTATTATTCTTCCACGTTTACGCGGTCGGATACGGGCGCTACGGATACGGTTCTTGCCTTGGATGCCTATGCTTCGGTTACCGCTTCGGCTTCGAACGGTATTCTAACGGTTACGGCAAACAGCGGCATGCCAATCGGTCCGGGAATGGTTCTCCTTTCATCGTCTACGACGGTATCGGGTGGAACTCTTGGTGCATCTTCTGGCGTTTATATCGGTTCGCAGATTACGACGACAGGAACTTCATCATCGGTTGGTAACGGACAAACTGGTACTTATCAGCTCAGTCAGAACGTAACTTTCTCGTCTGGTACAGTCACTTTGGCTTATCCAAACGTGCAATCTTGCGCTATTCCGACAAACATCCAGTCTCCTTCGGTCTGGTTGTGGAACCCAATGGCCATGGTTGGCCGTGCTGTAAGTGTTACTGCAGCCGCAAGCGCTACCTACGCAACCGCAACTGTTAACGGCTACGATGTCTACGGATATCCAATGTCGGAAAACATTACGATTTCGGCAGGTAACGCAGTCAACGGTAAGAAAGCATTCAAGTATATCAAGTCTGTAGTGCTTTCGGGCGGTACGGCTGATACGACCCATGCTTACTCCGTTGGTACAACCGCGATCGTTGGTCTTCCAATCCGTTCAGATACTGCTGCAGAAGTTGCTGTTAACTCTGGTGCTTCTCAAACCACCATGGGTGCCAACACAGCATTTGCTGCGAACGGGTTCTTGCCTGCTGATCGTACTACACCGTCCGCTACAACGGGCGATGTCCGTGGCACGATTGACCTTGCGAATGCGTCAGGTGTCAATCTTACGCCAGCCACTGGCACGAACAAGTATGTGTTCCGCCAGATCCCGCAGGCCTACAATGTTCAGTCAGCGACTGGCTTGTTCGGCTTAACCCAGTACTACAACTTCTAAGGAGTGAACCATGAAGGGTCACAAAGGACATCACCACGGCGTTATGCATGCTGGTGTACATCACAAGCACCCTCGTGCAGAGCACAAGAAGGGTGGTAAGGTTGAGTCGCCAATGGAAGGTCATTGGGATCACGACGAGGCACCTACCGACGTTTACGAAGGTAAAGACTCGAACGTGGCCAAGGAAGCCAAACAGCGCAAGCATGGCGGCAAAGCCAAGCATCACGTTGGTCACGCAATGGGTCATGTTGCTCATCACCGCGCTGACCGTAAGCCACGCAAGTCGGGTGGCCGTGCGGCTGACATGAACCCACTTTCTTCTGCACATAAGGGTATGGAGCCAAAGGCTCACCACTCTTACGAGCCTGAAGAGCACTAAAAAGCTGGGGGGCCTAGTGCCCCCCTCCTCCCTTTTGGAGTCTCTTATGACTGCTGCATGGACAAGATCCGAAGGTAAATCCCCGTCTGGCGGGCTTAATGAACGTGGTAGAGCGTCTGCTCGAGCCGAGGGTCATCATTTAAAAGCTCCGACAAAAGATAAAGAAAACCCACGTCACGATAATTTTTGTGCTAGAATGACTGGCATGAAACGCAAAATGACTGGTTCGGCAAAAGCCGCTGATCCTGATAGCCGGATCAACAAGTCTCTTCGTAAATGGGGCTGTTAATGACTGAAAAACCTTTCTGGGACAAAGAGCTTCCCAAGGGACATCACACAAAGCACTTGTCTCATAAACAAGAACAAAGTGCTAAAGCTAGAGCTAGGGCGGCTGGTAGGCCATACCCAAACTTAGTCGACAACGCCGCTGCGGCCAGGAAAAAGGGTAAATAAAAATGCGTCCCGTAACAGTTACAGTTGGTCCCTTGGCCACAGCAGTTGCAAACAACATTTGCACAGCCCAGTCTCCTACAGCTACGTTTTCGATTAACGGAACGCTGGCATCAGGTGGTGTAGCTACCCTTGATACGCCTCGGCGTGTTCTTTTTACCCCGTCAGGCAATGAATCGGCCAATACGTTTACAATTGTTGGCACAAATGCCAGCGGTATGCCTCAGACGGAAGTGATTTCAGGCACGAATGCTACGGCATTCTATACAAATCTCGATTTTAAAACCGTATCGTCTATTACGCTTGCTTCCGCTGCAGCGGCGGCTATAACGGTTGGCACGACAACGGTTGCCTCATCCCCCTGGATCCGTTTTGACGAGTACGCCCTATCTCAAACGGCTATTCAATGCAGCGTGACGGGTACGGTTAGCTATACCATCCAGCAGACCTTGCAAGATCCTAATAGCCCAACAAACCCAGTGGCTCCTTACAGTTTAGTTTGGTTGCAGTCATCTGATAGCCAAGCAGTCAATGCTAGTGGTAATATTCAAAGCAGCTATCAATACTCTCCTACATTTGCTAGAGTAACGTTGAACAGCGGGACCGGATCAGTAACGGCTACGTTTACACAATTCGGCGTTGCGCCATACTAATCGGAGTTAATTATGTCTGGATTGAGTTTTGGCGCGTCGGGAGCTGATCAGGTTGTCCAAACTGAGTACCCACAACGGTTAAGAGATAACTTAGGTCGGACAGAAGTTTCCGAAGTCCAAAACTTATTTGAAGCAGACTTTGAATACTCCGCGCAGCCTATGCGTTGGGAAAATTTCATTTCCGGTGGCGCCACTATCCAACAAGTTTCTGCACAAGGTGGCATTGTTTTAAGTGTCACTGCAGCAGCAGGCGATGTGGCTATTCGTCAAACGCGGCCATACATTCGTTATCAGCCTGGTAAAACTATCTATATGTCATCAGGCTTTTTGTTTGGAACCGCATATTACAATCAACGCCAACGCGTTGGTTTTTTTGATGATGGCAACGGTATTTTCTTTGAACAAGCTGATCCAACGCCAACCAATCCACTTGGCATGGGCGTAGTTTATCGTTCAGACGTTAACGGTCTTCCATTTGATACACGCATTCCTTACGAATTATGGTCAGACCCACAGGGCATTAAAAGCACTGTAAACTGGTCAATCATCCAAATGATTTGGATTGAGTTTGCTTGGTACGGCGCTGGGTTGTTGCGTTGGGGTGTCGTTATTAACGGCGAACCTTACGTTCTTCACCAACAAGGCATCGGTAATAAAGGCAACCAAACTTATCCATGGTCCCGCACAGGTAACATTCCAGTTCGTTATGAGCTTCGCAATGTGGGCCCATCTACTGCCGGCAGCATGAACCATTATGGTGTTTCCGTTCTTGCTAAAGGTAAAATTGATTCGCAGCGCGGGTTCACTTACGGCTATGGAATGGCCGCGGGCGCTCCAACGCGCAATGTTACAATTAATACGACTCGTTACCCAGTTCTTTCGTTCCGTTATCGCCCAATGGGCACGTTAGAATACGGCGTTGATGCGGCATATTCAGGTTCAAACGGTAGTCTCCCGTCCGGCGGCGCAGCTATTACTAGCAGTTCTGTATTGGCTGCACAGGTCGGAACATCCTCAATTAGCGGCAGCGTTCTTACAGTTGGTACGGTTACTTCTGGAACGGTTGCTGTTGGGCAACTTGTTTCGGGCGTTGGTGTTCCTCAAGGAACAGTTATTATTGCCAATATTTCCGGTAGCGACGCTGGTTCAACTTGGCGTTTGAGCACGTCTACAGGGACGTCTTCTAGCCAAACCATGTACATGACTGTTGGCACAATTATTAATGCCTCGTCCGCTACTTGGACAACAAATCAATGGGCAGGTAAGTACCTTTGGTCCCGCGGTTCAACGAGCAGTGTTTCAAGCTTTAGCGCAGCGGCAAACGTTGTTACCGTCACGACATCGTCGGCGCATTTCTTGACAACCGGCAAATATCTTACGTTCTCCGGTGGAACGCTTGGCACAGGCTCGCCAAATGGTACGTTCCAGATTACAGTAACCGGCCCAACAACGTTTACGTATACTGTCCCTAGCGGTTCTGGTACGGCAGGCGGTACACTTGTTTATTCTTCAGGCCTCGGCGCGATTGGTCGCGTTCAGTCCAATACGGCTACAAGTCTAACTGTTGTTGACAACGTTCTTGGTAATTCGGTGGTTTCTTTCACCGCATCATGCTCCAACAACATTTTAACCACGACTGGGTCGCCAGCGTTAATTTTAGGCCAAAGTGTTTTGACTGCAAACGGGTCTTCTCTTGGCTATATTACCGGCGGCTCTGGAAATTCTTGGACAGTTTCTATCGGTGGGTCGTATTCGTCCCAGACGATGACAACGGTAGGTATTCCATACCCAATGGTCAGCACTCCTGCAGCTTCAGGTAACTATATTCTTGGCGAAATCGATCGTGGCCAAGTTCTTCCTGAAACGCTTAACATCTTTTCATCGGCAAACTGCACGTTGGAGCTGATTTCTTCAACATATTACTCCCCTAATGCATTAACAGGCGCTTCGTTTGCTACGATGTATTCGTTGGGTTCGTTAAACAGCTTTGTTGAGCGCGATGTTTCTGCCACGGCAGTTTCTGGCGGCGAGGTGGTTTACAATACGCCTCTTCCTAACTCTGGCCTACAGAACTTTGATCTAACTACGTTTTTCCCGTTATACACGACCGTTCAGGGTAACAACCCAGACATTCTGACGATCGCAATTTCTACGGGTAGCACTGCGTCTAGCGTTGGTGCGTCGGTTATTACTCAGGAAGCTATGTCGTAAGGGGTTAAAAATGTCCACGAGCGGCACTTACAATTTCAATCCGTCGCTCGGTGAGCTCACGCTTTATGCGTTTAACTTAGCCGAGATAAGAAGCACCGCGGTTGTCCAAGAGCACCTAGAAAGCGCTCGTATGGCTAGTAATATGATACTGGCTAACTGGTCAAACCGTGGCGTAAATCTATGGGCGGTTGATCTTGAGCAAGTTACATTTACTCAAACGCCGACGATTACAAGCGTTACCGGAAACGGTACGACAGCAACACTGACCTATGCCACGCCTAATACGCCTGTATATGCAGTTGGCACGCAAATCACTGTGTCAAATACCAGTACTGTCGATGGGACGTTTACTGTAACGGCTTCTAAAAACGGGTCTGTATCTTTTGCGTCTTCTTATAGCGGTACAACAACCCCAAGTGGCGCTACAATTTCTTCTGCCACTCCTGCTGCAACATATTCTGTTGATCCGAGCACTGTTGTTATTTTGGATGCGTATGTTACGACCACTAACAACACAAACCAGCCAATTGACCGCATTATTCTTCCTGTTTCTCGCACGGAATATTCATCTTATCCCAACAAGCAACAAACAGGGTTCCCTACCGTATTTTGGTTTGACCGTTTAATTGATGCATCGAGGTCAACGGGGTCTTCTGGTCCACAAGTTACTCTTTGGCCAGTTCCAGACGGCACCTCTTCACAGTATTTTAAATACTATCGTGTTCGTCAAATCCAAGACAGCGCCTATACGAGTGGGCAAACGGTTGAAATTCCGTATTTGTGGATGGAAGCCTACGCTTTTGCGCTTGCTCACCGTATGGCGGTCATTTGGAACCCACAAAAATCAGTATTGTTGAAGCCTTTGGCCGACGAAGCATACCAAGTTGCCGCTGAACAGAACGTTGAAACGGCGCAACAATACATTACACCACAAATATTTGGTTATTTTAGATGAGACCTCATGGAAGAGCGTCAGTATCATCAAGAAATCCAAGAGCGTTTGCTATATGCGATCGTTGCGGGTTTCTCTATAACCATTCTCAACTTCAATGGCAGTTTGACTACACGGGCGCTGGGCTGATTAACAAGAGAATCCTTGTATGTTCGCCCTGCTTAGACACACCACAGAACCAGTTACGCGCTATTGTGCTGCCTTCGGATCCCACGCCAATCAATAATCCGCGCGTTCAAGACTATGTTGCGGCCGAAACTGATTACGTAACCATCAATCAACCAACTGTTACTGATTTTTGGACCGGCATCCCTATACCTTCAACCACTACCCTTGTTACGGATGACGGTCAAAACATAACATCTCAGGATGTTGGGAATCCGGTTGGGTTAGACCAAAATGCGGTAATGACGCAGTTCTTAAATAGCCCATATCGTGTAAATCTTAACCCAACTTCCGTTATTTCGGTTGGTACAAACATCATAACCGTTAACTGTTCTACGGCCCACGGCCTGTCAACGGGCGCACAAGTGGCTATAGAAGGGCTGTCAGACAACCAAGCTGATGGGTTTTATACCATAACTGTGACCACAGGCGTGGCGTTCACTTATCAAACAAATAGTGTTATAAATGCAGGTAATCTGCTTCAGGGAACGACCCTTATAGTGACAGCGCTTGTCGGGATTCCTTATAATTATGGTCAAATACCGCTCACAGGGCCAGTCTAATGTCAAACATTACGATTACTAACCTCCCATTAACGACGGCTCTTAGTAGCGCAGCGCAACTTATGATTGTGCAAAACGGGACGGCCTATCGAGCAACGACCGCGCAAATCGCAAATCTTAACAACAATTCAGGTACGGTAACGTCGGTTACGGCACTTGCCCCGCTGTCCGGTGGCACAATATCTCAATCTGGCTCAATTGGTCTTAGCACAAACAGCATTACCAATACTTATCTTGCCAACATGAATGGGTTTAGCTTAAAGGGCAACAATACAGCTTCTACTGCCCAGCCGTTAGATCTAACAGTTGCCCAAGTTATGACGATGTTGGCCGCGGCACCGCTCAATTCGCCTAATTTCACTGGTAGCCCAACGGCGCCAACACCCTCAACTTCTGATAGCAGCACTGCAATTGCAACAACCGCATTTGTTAAAGCTCAACCTTTTGTTAATACGTCTACGTCAATTATAGCTGGAACTGGTCTATCCGGCGGCGGTTCGCTTTCCTCAAACGTAACGCTTAGTTTGGCTTCGATTGCTAATAGCACGGTGCTTGCAAACACAAGCGGATCTTCTGCTGCCCCTACGCCAACAACTGTTACTTCATTGTTAGATAGCGCTTTTGGTACCACGCAGGGCACCATTTTATATCGTAGCGCATCGGCTTGGACGACATTAGCGCCAGGAACTTCTGGTCTATTCTTGAAAACAAACGGTACTAATGCCGATGTTTCGTGGGCAGCGCCTGCCGGCTCGGGTACCATTACTCAAATCAACACAGGGACCGGCCTTACCGGCGGACCTATTACAACCACTGGGACAATTAGTCTTGCAAATACAGCGGTTATCCCAGGCACGTATGGGTCATCTTCTGCTACGCCGACCTTTACAGTTAATGCTCAAGGGCAAATAACGTCTGCTACAAACACAAACATTTCGGTAAACGCCAGTTCAATTACTACAGGTGTTCTTGGGCCAACGGTCGGCGGTACGGGTCTTACCTCGTACAACATTGGTGATATGATTTATGCCAATGCAACCAATCAATTGACAAAATTACCAGCTGGGCAAAACGGTTACATCCTTGTGATGTCTGGCGGTGTTCCTATTTGGTCGGTTGCGGCATCGAGCGGTGTAGCTACATTTTCTGCGGGAACAACTGGGCTTACGCCAACCGGAACCAATACTGGTAACGTTACATTAGGCGGAACCCTTGCTACAACCAATGGCGGCACTGGGTTAACCACATTTACTGCAGCCAATAACGCTATTTATTCCTCATCCTCTTCTGCCTTGGTGGCAGGTACCTTGCCTGTAGCGGCAGGCGGAACGGGTAGCATAACCTTTACAGCCAATAGTGTTTTGTACGGCAATGGAACAAGTGCAATTGCAAGCACCGCAGCCGGCATTACTGGTCAAGTTCTGTTAGCAACGACCGGATCTGCCCCTTCTTGGGGTCAAGTTTCGCTTACTTCTAACGTTACTGGCATTCTTCCACCAGCAAATGGCGGTACAGGCGTCAATAACGGCACATCAACTTTAACTTTGGGCGGAAATCTAACCACTTCTGGCGCCTTTGCCACGACCTTAACGGTTACCGGCGCTACAAACGTTACGCTTCCAACCACAGGTACTCTTGTTAACACGGCCGTTACAACGCTTTCTTCTTTGGCTTCTGTGGGAACCATCACTACAGGTACATGGAATGCGACGGCTATCGGGCCTACTTACGGCGGAACAGGCCAAACTTCTTATGCAACTGGCGATATTTTATACGCTTCTGCTACGAATACGCTTTCAAAATTAACCGCAGGCACAAATGGTTACGTATTAACCTTATCAGGCGGTGTCCCTACTTGGGCATCTGTACCTGCAGTTACTTCATTCTCCGCGGGAACAACCGGATTTACGCCGAACACCGCAACCACAGGCGCTGTAACTCTTGCGGGAACATTAAATGCAGCTAGTGGCGGTACAGGCCAAACATCCTATACAATCGGTGATATTCTTTATGCTTCGGGCACAACGGCGCTCTCCAAACTTGCGGATGTAGCAACTGGAAGCGTTCTTGTGTCGGGAGGGGTTGGTGTTGCTCCCTCTTATTCTGCTACGCCAACTCTTACATCTTTAACGGCTCCAACAGTTATTGGTGGGACAGCCGCATCGTCTACTTTGACGTTAGAATCTACGTCCGGCGTTGGCACATCTGACAGCATTATATTTAAAACAGGCAGCCAGCTGACCCGTATGACCATTTCTACGGCAGGTTTGGTTACAGCAAATAACTTTGCATCCTCAAACGTGGCAATTACAGGTGGTGCAATTGATGGAACTGCTATCGGCGCGACCACAACCTCAACCGGCGCGTTTTCTAGCCTTTCTGCAACCAACTTATCGTTAACAAACCCGCTTGGCGCAACTTATGGCGGAACTGGGCAATCCGCAGTCGCCACAGGGGATATTCTTTATGGTTCTGCAACCAATACTTGGTCAAGGCTTTCTGCCGGTACAAACGGATACGTTTTAACTCTTGCTGGTGGCGTGCCTACTTGGGCTGCGTCTTCTACGGGTGTGTCAACGGTTTCGGGCGGAACAACAGGCTTAACGCCTTCTTCTCCTAGTACGGGTGCAATTGTTCTCGGTGGAACATTGATTTCTGCAAACGGCGGTACTGGTTTCTCGACCTATGCCGCAGGCGACCTTATTTATGCGTCAGCAACAAATACGCTTTCTAAACTAACCGCGGGGGCAAGTGGTTATGTGTTGACCATATCTGGCGGTGTCCCTACTTGGGCCCCAGCTGCCGGAACTTCTTCTTTAACCATCGGTACGACAGCAATCTCGGGCGGAACCAACGGGTATATTTTATACAATAACTCCGGTGTCCTTGGTAACCTTTCCGCTGTTCCTATTGCCAACGGTGGTACTGGCCAAACCACGGCGTCCGCTGCATTCAATGCCCTTTCTCCGATTACCACAACAGGTGATTTAATCATCGGTAACGGAACAAACAGCGCCACACGCCTTGCTATTGGCACAAACGGATATGTTCTTACGTCTAACGGCACAACTGCTACATGGGCGGCATCTACGGGCGGCGTAACATCATTTAGCGCTGGTACAACCGGCTTTACACCAAGCTCAACAACGACTGGCGCAATAACATTGGCTGGTACGCTTAACGTAGCCAACGGCGGTACGGGTGTTACTACATCTTCTGGCGCAAATAGTTTAGTTTTAAGAGATTCCGGCTCAAATATTACTGCAAACTCTTTCTATGCTGGATTTACAAGTGTTGCTGCATCCGGCACCACCATTACCCTGACCGTATCATCAACTCCAAATTATGTTATTACAGGGTCTGGTGGGCAAGTTATTCAGCTTCCTAACGCTACAACTCTTCCTAATGGCGCTACTTTCTCGTTTAACAATAACCAATCTAGCGGCACTATAACTATCAATAACAATTCAAGCACTTTGATTGTTTCTATCCCATCGGGCGGGTACATTGAAGTTATTCTGCTATCCAATTCATCTGCCGCTGGCACTTGGGATACGCATACTCAAGCTCCATCAAACGTATCTTGGTCAACAAATACATTATCATATCCAGGGTCGATTACTTCATCTACTTGGAATGGTACGGCAATTGGTGCTACCTACGGTGGAACGGGTCAGTCGGCAGTCACTACGGGTGATTTGTTATATGGATCTGCCACTAATACATGGTCGCGCCTTGCAAGCGTTGCAGTCGGTAACGTATTGTTGTCTGGCGGTGTTGCAACTGCTCCTTCCTGGACGACAAGTCCAGCAAACGGAACTTTGTTAATTGGTAACGGAACTGGTTTCTCTGCTGCTACGTTGACGGCCGGGTCAAATATTACCATTACAAATGGCGCTGGTTCTATTACGATCGCTTCTACGGGCGGCGGTAGCAGTAACGTTCCTACGGGTGGTGGTACGGATGCAATTTTCTGGAATAACGGACAGACAATCACGACATCTTATTCTATCCCTGCAAGTACAAACGCCGGTACATTTGGACCTGTCACAATTCAATCGGCAGCGACAATTACAATTCCTTCTTCATCAACTTGGACGGTGATTTAATATGGGCGCTTTAACACTCCAAGGTGCAACGTCTGGTCAGGTAACCTTGCAGCCCCCATCGGTTGCCGGAACAAGCACGATCACTATTCCAGCGGGGACTGGAACTATTGCGGTACCAGGAGTTTCTTCCAGCATATTGCAAAATACTTCGTCGGCAACAACGTCAGGCGTGGCTATTCCTTACACAGCAATCCCTAGTTTTGTTAAACGCATAACAATTATTTTAAGCGGCGTGTCCACTTCTGGGACATCAAACTATCAAGTGCAGCTTGGAACTGGCAGTACAACATACACGACCTCTGGTTATGCGGCCGCATTTTCAAACTTTACAGCTTCTGCAGTCACAACCGCTAACGCCACTTCTGGTTTTGTTCTTTTAACCCCAGCTGCAAGTTCGGAAGTTCATAGTGGCGTCATTACACTTTACAATCTAAGTGGAAATATTTGGGTTTCTCAGGCAACAATTTCTGCAACATCTACAACGCGAAATTATATATCGTCTGGAAGCATAACTTTAGGTTCAAACTTGACTGCCGTTCAATTAACTACGGTAAACGGAACCGATACGTTTAATGCCGGAACTCTTAACGTATTTTATGAGTGAGATAGCAAATGACCGCCACGCTTAAAACAACCATTATTCAAGAGCCAAGTTCTGCAAATGCTAATATTACATTAGGCAGCGCCGGTGGGATGACCATTAATGCAGGTTCAAATAGTGCCGCGCCTTTATATTTCACGTCTGGAACAAACTTATCTGTACCCGCGGCGGGTGCCACCGAATATAACGGTACAAATTTCTTCTTTACACCGACCGGAACAGCTCGCTCAGTCGTTCCTACGCAATATTTTTATCGTATAGGTGTTGCAACAACATTAAATTCAGCAACTGGTAACCAAGCTATTTTTAGTGGGTTAACAAGTGGTGTTCTTCTGGCTGCAACAACAACATATGAATTTGAACTTGTATTCAATCTTGTGACATCTGGAACAACATCACATACTGAATCTTTTGGATTTGTTGCCAATGGGGGGTTAACCACTACTGACGTTTCGTATCAAGTATGGCGTTTTGCCAACAATGCTACAACGGCTACTGCGCCAACAGATAGCTGGCAAACATCAATTACTCCTGTTGTTCTTACCCCCGCAATCACAACCGCTCAAAACGCAACTTATTTTGTCCGTGGAACAATAACAACAAACGTTGCGGGTAGCTTAAATCCAGTTGTAGCATTTTCTGCCGCCCCAGGGGGAACTTCAACAATCTCAATTGGCTCATTTATGCGTATTGCTCCGCTTACGCAATCATCTGCTGCAGTCAATATCGGAACTTGGTTATAAGGGGCAAGAAATGACAATTTATTTAAATGGCTCTACGGGCGAAGTTTTTCCAAGTTGGACAGCGGTAACACGCCCAACGTCCCCAACAACGGGACAGGTTGGATATAATACATCATTTAGTACGCTTGAAGTGTATACAGGGACCGCATGGTATCAAATCACTACTAGCTTGGCCGCAAATGGCGTTTCTTTTTTAATGGCAGGCGGTGGCGGCGGTGGCGGCGGATTATACAATGGCGGCGGCGGCGGCGCTGGCGGACTTATAACGGGAACTTATACCAACGTCCCCGGCACTACAGTAAGTTTTACAGTGGGAGCGGCTGGGGCAGCTGGTACATCTAGTGTAATTTCTGGAAATGGGGGAAACACAACTGGATTTGGCATGACCGCTTATGGTGGCGGAGGCGGCGGTGTTAACAATCTTGTTGGATCTTCTGGCTCAGGAAGCGGTGTAAATGGCGCGTCTGGCGGCGGTGGAGCAACAACATCCACGGGGCAAGCCGGGGGAACTGGCATTTCTAGCGCATCATTTACAGGCTCAATAGGCGGAACAACGCTTACAGTTACTGGGTCTCCAACTGGAACAGTTCAAGTTGGTCAAGTTATTTCAGGTACGGGCATTAGCGCGTTTACCGAAATTACAGCTCTTGGTACAGGAACGGGTGGAGCAGGAACTTACACTGTAAATATTAGCCAAACTGTATCATCAACAACTATTACGGCGGCGTTGCAAGGATACGGTGGCGGATCAGGAAGTACGGATAACACAAGCTATAGAAATGGCGGAGGCGGCGGCGGCGCGGGTGGCGCGGGTGTTAGCGCTACAACTACTACTGGTGGTAATGGTGGCGCAGGCGTTTCTTCGGCTATTACTGGGACTGCTTTATTTTATGCAGGCGGCGGAGGCGGGGGAGATTCAAGTGTTCCTGCTAATAGTGGAACAGGCGGCAGCGGTGTTGGCGGAAATGGCGGCACTACTCCAACTTCTGGAACAGCAAATACTGGATCTGGCGGAGGCGGCCTTGGTTCACCCTCAAACACGGGACCCGGCGCAGCGGGAACAGCTGGTGTTGTTATTTTATCTGTTCCAACATTTTCTTACAGCGGAATATATACAGGTTCACCCACAATTACGACATCTGGTTCGTATACAATCCTTAAGTTTATTGGATCAGGGAGCTACACACTATGAGCACCTTTGCAAAAGTTTTGGATGGTCGGGTCATTAACATTATTGTTGCAGATGCTGATTTTATTGCAACTTTTCATGACCCAGAACCCGGTCAATGGATAGAAACTGACTTCTATACCCGCGAAAATGTCCATTATAATGAAGATGGAACACCTAGCGGAAACCCACCCATGCGCGGAAATTATGCTACGATCGGCGGAACATACGATGCAGAAGCTGACGCATTTTATTCGCAGTGCATGTATCCATCGTGGACATTAAACCGTACTACATGGAGTTGGGATCCACCTGTTCCTATGCCAACGGACGGAAAACAGTACATTTGGAATGAAGAAACTAAATCTTGGACAGTTTTCGGGTCATAATAGGGATATTTTGTTATGACGTTAAATACTTCTGGACCAATTAGTTTAGGCGGTACTGTAACGGGACAATCCGTTAATCTACAATTGGGTAAATCCCCAACCGCTCAAATTTCATATAGTGATGCCGATGTCCTTGAATTGACGGGTAAAACTGCCGGAAGTCCATTAATACAGCCTGTTGATTTTTGGGGTAAGCCAATAGAAGCGCCCCCTGGGTCGCAAGCCTACACAACCCCCGGCACATATAGTTGGACCGCCCCTAAAAACGTAACATCTGTTTCTGTCGTCGCACTTGGTGCCGGCGGAGGCGGAGGCGGAGGCGGGATAGGTGCCGGTGCAGGTGGCGGCGGTGGTGGGTTAGCCTACATCAACAATTATAAAGTTACCCCAGGCAGTATTTACACGGTAGTTGTTGGCCAAGGTGGCACGGGCGGAGATGGTCAAGCTGGTCAACCTGGCAACTATGGCGGGGACAGCATTTTTGATTCGGCCACTATTTGTAAAGGCGGCGGCGGACGAGGCGGCCAAGGAGGCGGGTTAGGCCAATCTGGCGTG
>Ga0208380_1000064_pt1 | contig 30799 bp, 24 predicted proteins | sample CryBogCBE27Jun07_FD_184570 | JGI IMG/M metagenome (GOLD analysis project Ga0208380, IMG submission 184570) | Freshwater microbial communities from Crystal Bog, Wisconsin, USA - CBE27Jun07 (SPAdes) | ecosystem: Environmental > Aquatic > Freshwater > Lake | place: Crystal Bog, Wisconsin, USA... | reverse complement strand
TCTTATTTGTGGGCACGCTTGAGCCACGAAAAGGTCTGGATGTCTTGTTACACGCGTTCGCCGAATTGGCACGGGACAATGACGAGATTGAACTGTGGATCGCCGGTCAGATGGGCTGGGGCGAATCTAATTTTGCTCCGTTACTCGAGCGCCATTCGGTGCGGAATCGAATCAGAAAATTGGGTTTCGTCTCCGATGAATTATTGCCAGCCCTCTTGCGTCGTGCTGAAGTCGTGGCCTACCCATCACGTGGTGAGGGCTTCGGCTTACCGGTATTGGAGGCCATGGCCTGCGGATCTTCCGTTGTTACGAGTGCCAAAACGGTCATGGCAGAAATCGCTGGGGCAACGGCGCTCTACAGTCAACCGGGTGACGCGGGGGACCTTGCCGACGTGCTGAATCAAGCCTTGAGCGAGCCTTTGAAAATTCGTAAAGAGCGAACGGTTGCGGCGAGACTTCGCGCGCAGCAATTCACCTGGGACGCCTCGATAGCTCAGCATCTCGAGGCCTATCGCATCGCCAAAGGTTGAAAGTTTCCTAATTCCTAGACCTTGCAGGGATTCAGAGGGCAAAAATTAGCCCCCTCTCCAACTAGCCTTGATTGTCTAATGGAGACTCGCGCCCCCGCTGTAGTAGCCATCGTGGTAACTACCGACTATGGACTTGGTCTAGAAGCCACGGTTGCTTCGCTCGTAGACCAGGATTACCCAGCACTGTCGGTTCTGGTCGTCGCTAACGGCCAATCTGAGCTCGTTGCCGAGCGCGTGGCCGCTGTCGCGCCAGATGTGTATGTCCGCCTACTTGACGTGAACAGGGGCTTCGCGGCTGCCTGCAACGAAGGTGCTTTGCTCGTTCAGGGTGCCGCCTTCTTTTTGTTCTGCCACGATGACATTCGCCTCGACAGCGACGCAGTCTCAGTGATGGTTGAGGCGGCCTATCGAACTAATGCTGGAATTGTTACACCGAAATTCGTGGATTACGAAGATCCGATGGTTCTTTTGCACGTTGGGCAAACCAGTGACCGGTTTGGCTCAGTAAAGGAGCGAATCGAAATCGGGGAAATCGACCACGGTCAACAAGACCTCGAGCGAGACGTATTTGTGGCTCCCGGTGGTGCAACACTGATTCGCACTGATCTCTTTAATACCTTGCGCGGATTCGATCCAATGGTTCCTGTCTTGGGTGAAGACCTTGATATTTGCTGGCGCGCGCAGAGCGCCGGGGCACGCATTTTGGTCGCCCCTGGAGCCAAGGTGGCCCACCGAGAAAGTATCGCCAGGGGAGAGCGCCCCATCTCCTCGGTTGGCGCTCGCCGGTCCTCGCGTCAGAGTCTTCAGCGCCGCCACCAACTTCTGGTGGTAGCGACCGGTTGGGGATTCTGGCAAACCCTCGGAATTCTTTCACAGCTCTTTGTTTTTGATCTCCTGGAACTTGGAATTTCGGTAGTAGGGCGCGATCGTAAGCGTGTCCGCGCAATTCTTGGTTCCTGGCGCTGGCTGGCCTTCCACCGCCGCCACATCATGGGCAGGCGCAAGCAACGCAAAGCTATCGCGGTACTGAGTGATTCAAACCTTCGCAGACTCCAGGTTCCTGGGGTCAACCGGATTAAAGCATTCGCCAATACGTTGATTCGCGAAGGTTATGACGCGGCGAGAGGTATCTTGCCCGAGGCTGAGCCGGAGCAGCGCGAAGAAGACCGCTTTGATGCGGGAGTGGGCTTCGGTTCTTCGTTCGCTGAAAACGACGAGTTTGATGACATCACCGAAAATCCCAATTTCGCGCTGAGACACCGTCCATCAAAGATTTTTACGTCATTCCGTTCGCAAATTTTGTTAATCGGGGCAGTCTTCACCTTCTGGGCAATTGGGACTCGCAATCTCATTTCGATGCACCTACCGCTCGTAGGTCGGTTAGCGCCGCTCGACTCATGGTGGAGTACGTGGCGCCACTTCTTTGCATCCTGGTCACCTAATGGCGTGGGTACAGGTACCCCAGGCATGCCGGGGTACGGAGTGATTGCGTTCGCGGGCACCTTTGTTTTTGGCCGCATGGGAACCTTGCCCAGAATTGCGTTAATCATGGCGGTTCCAGTTGGGGCTATTGGTGTTGCTCGATTCTTAAAGTACAAAGTCTCTAACCGCGCACGCATTATCGCCGCCGTTGGCTACCTCGCCATGCCGATCGGTGCGAACATGATTGCTCAGGGTCGGATTGACATTCTCCTGGTAAGTGCCACCGCGCCTTTTATTCTTCGGCGCCTTTTCGAGCTACTCGACGTACCGGGTTTTAGGGTAAAGCCGTACACCGCTCCTGTTCCTTTTGGTCACCGAGGTTGGCGCACATCGGAGGCTGGTCAACGCATGATGGCAGTGATGCTGGTCGCGCTATCGATGGCCGTGGCGCCCGCCGTTGCGTTTATCCCAGTGTTAGTCATTGCGGGAGTGTGGCTCGCTCGACAATTTGAGCCCGATGAACTTGATGCACCAGTCTTTCCCTGGAGATTGCTTGGCTCATTGTTGGGAACCGCCGCATGGTTCTTGTTGCCCCTTGTCGCTGACACCCTGCTCGCGGGTCGACGCGCTCTCGAAGTTTTCGGTCTCCGAAGGGGTCCGTGGTCCTCGCCAGATCTGTGGGCGCTAATCAAGGGTGCCGATGGAGGATTTGGTCAGGACTGGTGGGCCTATCTCTTGCCGGCGGCCGCGCTTCTCGGGTTGGTTTTAAGTCGCCAGTCGCGTCGAGTCATTGCAACAAAACTCGCATCAATCTACGCAGTGGCGCTTCTGCTCAGTATGTTGGTTTCTCGTGGCACGCTTGGCCCATTTGCTCCAGATATCGACGTACTACTTGTTTTACAAGCAGTCGTAGTGGTAGCGCTAGTAGGGGTAGGTATTAGTTCCCTCGAGCATGACATCTCGGCGATCAAGTTTGGCTATCACCAGGCGGTCGCCGGATTGCTCATTGCCTGTATTGCACTCACCTCGGTACCATTAATGCTGGATAGTTCTTCTGGTCGCTTCAATTTGCCATCGACATCCGTTGCTGAGTCACTAGGTCAACTCTCCTCCAGTCAATCCGGTGGCTATCGCGTTTTGTGGCTGGGCGATCCCTCAGTATTACCGTTAGCGGGCTGGTCGGTGGCGCCCGGCGTCGCGGCCGCCACTTCGATGAACGGACTCCCAGGGGGAGCCACTCTCTTCACCCCGCCAGACTCGGGCACGAGTGACGTGATTCTTACTGCGGTGCACCAAGCCATGGATGGCACCACTGTTCAGCTCGGTACCGCCCTGGCGGCTGCTGGAATCTCAACGGTGGTGGTCCTTAATTCTGGGGCACCAAACTTTGCTGGTGTTCAGTCATCTCCAGTTCGGTCAACCCCCAACGTGCTTGTGGCGGCCCTCGGCCACCAAACTGACCTCTCATTGAGTCTGCAGACTCCATCGGAAGAAACCTTCACGAATCTGAAGTTCAAGGGAATTGTCTCGGCCAAGCAGGCAGGACAGTCGCTAACTCCGATTTTCTCAAATGTGACTTTCTCGGGTGAAGTGCCCGCAAACGCGGTGGTCCATGCTTCGCTCGCTCCCGCGGGGGCCTTCTCACTTGAAGTGAATGGAAAAGTCGTTGACCGTGCGCTGCGTCACGGTTGGGGAGCTCAGTACAGAACGCCAAGTTCGAGCGCATCTGTGAATATCGGAACGCTCGTGCTTCATCAACTGCCACTGAATGGTTTATTGGCGGGCTTTAGTTTGGCTCTGTGGCTGGTGGTGTGGCTAGGTTTTGGTTGGATTCAGCGATTGGAGTGGATCTTTACTTTCCGTGGCGTCCGTAAAGTACAACCTCGGAGAGCGAGGAGAGAACGGTGAAATTAACTCGTCCAAACTTGGCGGGAGTACTCGCGGCACTCTTCCTGTTGGCCGCATTGGTGAATTACGCGCAACGCCCAATTAACCCTGGCATCAGCACCGCCAGCAGCCTCGGCACCAACGCAACCGTTCTCTACTGCACGGGACTGAGTTCCGCGAAGCATCACGAAGTTGGCCTCGTTACTTTCCAAAACACCTCAGGTGAAAAAAGATCAGTCTCAATTTCTGTTTCGAGCCCCGACGCAAAGATTGCGACAACAAAGTTGACCCTGGGCGCGTACCGGAGCAAATCGTTCGATCCCGGTTCAATTAGTTCTGGTTCGTATTTTGGCGTGTCGGCTCAATTCAATGGTACGGGAGTGATTGCCCAGGAGTCTCTTATGAATGGGCAATACGTGTCGCCCTGTATCTCAAGTGGGTCTCGTGAGTGGTACGGAGCTGGCTTTGACACAAAGGTTGGATCACTGGGTGCGCTCAGTATTTATAACCCCACCGGAACTCCAGCGGTACTTAACATCGTTTCGTTTACGCCAACTGGGTATGTGGCCCCGGCGCCATTCCAAGGGCTGTCAATTCCAGGTCACGCCGAAAGTCTGATTGATCTAGGTGCGCAAATTGTTGACCGAGCGGACATCGCGGTTCGAGTAACGGTTTTGCGGGGATCGCTCGTTATCGCCGGCGTTCAGGAATCTGGCTCGAATCAGTCGGTGATGACACAAAGTTCGGAGCCGCAAAAACTTGTGACCTATCCAGCAGTTTCTACCGCAGCCTCCGCGCTTTCGGTGATTCGTCTCGCGAACTCTCGCAATCGAGACGTAACCGCACACGTGAAAGTGGACGACGGTGCCTACGGGGTGGTCAAGTTTGACGTGTCAGTTCCTGCCTATTCGACGGTCCAGGCAAGCATTTCGCCAAATACGGCCATTGCGGCGGGCGGAATCGCAAGTGTCACGGTCACAGCAAAACGCCCGATATCTACTTCGCTAGTAACGGGCACTACTAAGGGTTTGAACTGGATTGCGTCAACGCCAGCTAGTTCGACGGTTGTGGTTACCGATCCGCTGAAGCTCGGATACAGCAACTTGGTGCTGGCTAATACTTCGAACAAAACTATCCACGTTACGGAAACACAGCTCAACGCGGGCGCCTTGCAAACTACCTACACAATTAAGGCGCACGGAACAGTTAGTTTTGCAACGGGAACGCGGCTCACCGCCCCAAACATTTCGACTGAATTTGTGGCCACCGGACCATACCTAGTGGCAACAATGGTTCGAGCCAGTACTCCGGCGGGGATTTACCCCATCGTTTCCTTACACAGTCGGTAGAGTTGGCGGCTCCCAATCAGGGGAGGGCTCGTTCGCAACAGGCTCCTTGGGAGTTTGGCGCTTTTGGCCGACCACACTCAGTGCCGAAACTGTCTTGGTGCCTGTTGGGTGAACTTGCTCGCCGAATGCCTCGTCGATGATTGCAGCGGCGGTTTCGCCGTCGAGAGTTTCCTGTTCGATTAGCGCTGCTGCGAGGGCCTCGAGTCCACGACGGTGGAGGGTGAGAACTTCAATGGCGCGCGCCTCTTGCTCGCGCAAGATTCGTTCGACCTCATCTTCGATGAGTTTTCCGGTGCGCTCGGAGGTTCCCCATTCGAGCGAAACCGGGCCGACCTCTTTGGACATTCCGTACTTCATGACCATCTCACGAGCTAGCTGCGTATTTACGGCGAGGTCGTTTGATGCGCCAGTGGACAGGTCACCATAAACGAGAAGCTCGGCTACTCGGCCACCGACACGCATGCACAGTGAGTCCTCGAGCTCTTGGCGTGAGGTGATGTGCTGATCTTCCTTCGGGAGGGTCCAAGTAACACCGAGGGCCATTCCGCGAGGAATCAGCGTGATCTTGTGAAGCGGGTCGGAGTGATCCAAAACGTAGGCCAGCAGGGCGTGTCCTGATTCGTGAATAGCAATACGCTCTTTTTCGCCATCCTTCAGAACCATTGAATCGCGCTCCATGCCCATAAAGACTCGGTCGCGTGCAGACTCAAAGTCCTGCATGCCAATGATTTTCGAATCACGTCGCACGGCGTGCAGGGCGGCTTCGTTAACCAAGTTGGCTAGGTCGGCACCACTCATGCCGGGAGTACCTCGGGCGACGACCGACAGGTCAACCGACTCATCGAGTGGCTTGTTGCGACTGTGGACCTCAAGGATTGGCAGTCTCTCACTGAGGTCGGGAAGGGCGACGACAACCTGACGGTCAAAGCGACCGGGACGAAGTAGCGCGTCATCAAGAATGTCAGCTCGGTTCGTCGCGGCCATCACGACGACGCCAATCGTTGGATCGAAACCGTCCATCTCCGAGAGCATTTGGTTCAGGGTTTGTTCACGTTCGTCGTGACCGCCACCAACACCAGTTCCACGCTTACGACCAATGGAGTCGATTTCGTCTACGAAGACGATTGCGGGCGCATTCTTTCGAGCCGTAGCGAACAAGTCGCGCACTCGACTAGCACCAACACCGACAAACATCTCCATGAAGTCAGATCCAGTAACGGAGAAGAAGGGAACGCCGGCTTCCCCCGCAACGGCACGAGCCAACATCGTTTTGCCCGTTCCCGGAGGCCCAATGAGCAACATGCCCTTGGGAATTGCCGCGCCGATTTCTTTATAGCGCTCGGGGGTCTTCAGGAACTCAACGACTTCACTAATTTCTTGCTTCACACCCGCATAACCGGCAACGTCGGAGAACTTCGTCTTTGGGCGGTCTTCGTTGAATTGCTTAGCCTTGGACTTTCCAACGCCCATCATGCCGTTCATTTGACCCTTGGCTTGTCGCGAAGCGAAGAGCATGAAGCCACCAAAGATGACAATCCAGAGGATGTAGGGCAGAAGTGTAGAAAGTAGCCCAGAGGAATTAGTAAACGTGACGTTGACGTTGTTATTGCGCAACGTGACAACTTCATCGGCAATCGAAGGCACTGGACCATTCGATGAGTAATTCGTTCCATCGACCAACTGTCCGGTGATTACGCCAGTTGAGTTATTAATTGCAGCGGAGATTACCTTGGTGTGACGGGCGTCTCTTAAAAGGGTCGAATAAGAAATGTTGCGAACAACCTTTTGGTTCACGACGGTTGAAATCACCATCATGCCCAAAATGAAGGCAATAACGAGGACGGTCAGTATCCGGCGACGGTTGGCCGGTTGGTTTTCCTCGCCAGGACGAATGAAAAATGTTTTGAGGCGGTTGGGCTTTTTCTCTTCTGCAGTCACTCTTCCAGCCTAAAGGCTTCATGAGACAGTTGAATTTGGGCCTGTGCATAACTCCCAGTTGTTAGCGTGGCTGGGATGAAAGTCTTTTCAGGACAAAGCACTCCATGGACCCGATCTTTTGGCATAGTCCTCTACATTGCGGTGGCCTATTTGGTGGGCTCGGTCGCCGCCGACCTATTCCAGGGAATTGGGGTATCGATTACTCATTATCCCGGCGGCCTAAATCAGCTCTATCGCGTTGCTGAACCGCCTGGGTGGTCCATTGCGGCTTCGCTCTTGGGGGTATGGCTGGGGCTTGGCATTGGGGCCTGGTTCATCCTTCGGGTTCAGTGGGTCAGCCCACTCAGAGGCCTCTTCGCCGCCAAGTGGAGCGATCTTTTCTATGTACTGGTCGGAGTTGGAGCGCAGCTCGTCATTTCGGTCGCCTACGCCCCATTTCACTTGGGTTCAAAAATGGATGTGCCAGTCAGGCACCTGTTTGGTGGAGCAGGTGGGTTTCTCTGGCTGTTGGGTGTGATGTCAGTTCTTGGAGCACCACTTGTCGAGGAAACGGTTTTTCGAGGTGTTATCTACCGCGGTTTTTTTGAGAACTTCAAAGAACGAAATGAAAGCCGAGCCGCGCGCTGGGCGATAGTTGTGTCGGCTTTATTGTTCGCCGGCGCGCACTTTGAAGCACTCCAGTTGCCCGGACTCTTCTTTGTAGGATTGGTGCTGGCCTACCTCGTGCGCAGGACCGGTCGGTTGGTCCCATCGATAGTGACGCACGCTAGTTTTAACGCGGTTGCATTTGCGGTGATTGCTTTTACCCAACACGGAAAGATCTGATGGAACATCTGGTTAGAAGAGTCAAAGACTTTTTCTATGAATTGTCTCCGCTGACAATTCTTGACACCGTTGTCATTGGTGCAATTCTCGTGGCGATTGTTTGGCAACTTCACCCTAATCTTCTGCTCTCGGGTTCGTTAATTACTGGCGGAGACACGGGCTCGCACTTGGTTTGGGCACAGTATCTCCACGCTCAGTCAAACCCATTCAACTTCACACCGTGGTACCCCGGCTGGTACGACGGCATGCCACTCTTTAGTTACTACTTCATTCTTCCCGACCTGTTTGCGTCACTTCTTACGTACGTGATTGGTTTCGCCGTCGCCTTTAAGTTGGCGACAATTCTCGGTTCGCTCTTGATGCCAATTACCGCTTATGCAATGGGACGACTCTTCCGTGCGCCGCGTCCAATTCCTTTGGGACTGGCGGTGGCCACTCTGCCATTCCTCTTTGATGCTTCTTTCACAATTGACGGTGGCAATCTCTTCTCAACCATGGCTGGTGAGTACGCGTTTTCTCTCGGCCTCGCGCTTAGCCTGCTCACGATTGGTCTCTTTGTTCGGGCAATGCGGCGTGGACGAGGATACTGGCAGTGCGCCATCGCACTTAGCCTCACCCTGGCGTCGCACGTCTTGCCGTGGTTCTTCACGATCACTGCCATTGTTGTCATGACGGTAATTGAACTCGTGAATCGCCGATTCAAAGTTTTTGGTCCGACTGATGAACAGGTTGAAGGCGACCACAGGCGTCCACTTCGAATTGCTTTTTTTGGCGGGCTGCTTTCATTGGCACTTTCAGCTTGGTGGCTCTTCCCCTTTATTACTCAGCAGGGCTACGCGAACTCAATGGGCTACACCAATGATGACGTTTCTTCGCTGCACGCGGCCTTTAAGTTTCTAGGCTGGTACACGTCTACCGGAACCCCGGCGGGGGACCGTTGGGTGATAATCATGGCCGTTGTGGCCATGGTGGTGGCTGCGTGGAAGCGAGACCGACTAGGTAGTTGGTTAAGCATCATGGCGATGTTGTCTCTCGGAGCCTTCCTCTACATGCCTCAAGGAGTGCTCTGGAACGAACGCTTCGTTCCCTTTTGGTTCATTTCGATCTATCTCCTGGCCGGCTGGCTTGTCGCCTACCTGTGCCACCTGTGGGTTGAGCACCGGTCAAAGCATGAGCTTCGACTCGAAGAAAAACTCCTTGAGGACAATGATTCCGAGGCCTTGGAGGAATTCGAAGCCGAACGGGAGTCTTCGCGCTACCTGAAATTAATGAGGGCCACTCTTATCGTGGGCCTCTTGGGCCTTGGTTCAACGATGCCTTCGTTCACTGCGCCTGTTCAAAAAGCGCTTGGTTTAAATGTGTTGGGCAATCAAGTGACTAATTGGGCTGCTTGGAACTACTCGGGTTATGAGGCTAAGTCCGGCTGGCCAGAGTTTCACCAGATCATGACCATCATGAATCAGATGGGAACCAAGTACGGCTGCGGAAACGCGATGTGGGAATACAACGCAAATCAAGACCGCTTCGGTACCCCTGAAGCACTCATGCTCTTGCCGTACTACACAAATAACTGCGTGGGCTCAATGGAAGGTCTCTACTTTGAGTCTTCGGCGACTACGCCGTATCACTTCCTCGATCAAGCCGAGCTGAGCGCATCACCTTCGAATCCACAAGTTGGACTTACCTACGGTGGAGTTGACGTCAATTTGGGCATTAAGCACCTCCAACTTCTTGGCGTTAAGTACTACTTCGCCTACACACCAGCGATTGTTGCGGCAGCGAACGCAAATCCCGACCTGAAGCAAATCGCCGTGTCGACCGCTTGGCCGTCACCAGGATTCCAGTGGCATTTCTACTTAATAAAGAATTCGCCGGTAGTGACCGGACTGCAACACCTGCCGAATGTTTTGCAGAATGCTTCGTCTCGCGTGAGCTGGCTAGCCGGCAATCAGGATTGGTGGCTGAATCCGAGTCTGTGGAACGTTTACGGCGCGGCGTCGGGTCCTGCCAACTGGCCAGCTGCATCTTCCATTAACTCGATGATTGCTGGGGCCACGCTGCCAAAGGTGAGAATTACAAAACTCGTCCAGAAATCACAGAGCATCTCCTTCCACGTTGACAAGATCGGTGTTCCCGTATTGGTCAAGATCTCGTACTTTCCAAACTGGCAAGCTCAAGGAGCTACCGGTCCCTATCGCGTAAGTCCAAATTTGATGGTGGTTGTCCCCACGTCTCACGATGTGTCGCTGGTCTACGGCAAGACTTTTTGGAAAGCCTTTGGCGACACGGTTACTGAGTTGACCGTGTTATCGGGAATAATTTTCTGGGTCACTAGGTGGCGCCGTAAGCGTGCCTAGTAGCATTGTCATTCGTGACTACCGGCGAAATCTTTAAGGCCTACGACATTCGGGGTACCTACCCCGATCAAATTGACGAGAAACTCGCTCGGGCAATAGGTTCAGCTTTTGCTTCATTCCTTGGCGCCACGTGTATCGCCATGGCCAAAGACATGCGTCCATCGGGAGATTCTTTGACTGCCGCCTTTGCCGAGGGCGCTCGCGCAGTTGGTTGCAAGGTAATTGACTTAGGACTGGCCTCAACCGACTTCTTGTACTTTGCCGCAGGCTACTTAGATATGCCCGGTGCGATGTTTACCGCTTCGCACAATCCAGCGCAATATAACGGAATCAAAATGTGCCTCGCCGGTGCCAAGCCCATCGGGGCTGACACTGGGCTCGTAGAGATTGAGGCGCTGACTAACAAGTTTTTGACTGAACCAGCCAGCGGCGCGCTGGCCGAACTGCAAGTTCGAGACCTACTGCCCGAGTGGGTTGAACACGTTCTTTCCTTCATTGACGTTTCTGCTCTAAAGCCACTAAAGATTGTCGCCGATACCGCTAATGGGATGGGCGGTTTTGTCGTACCCAAGGTGTTTGCCACTTTGCCCTTCGACGTAGAGATCATGTACCCAGAGCTTGACGGGACATTTCCGAATCACCCCGCCGACCCTCTGAACCCAGAAAACCTCGTTGACTTGCAGCGTCGAGTGCTCGAGGTGGGCGCAGACATTGGTTTGGCATTTGACGGCGACGCTGACCGCGTTTTTCTCATTGACGAAAAAGCGCAGCCCATTTCTGGTTCGACAACGACCGCAATGGTCGCCGCTTCAATGCTCGAGCGCAATCCCGGCGCGACGATTCTCTACAACATCATTTGTTCTAAGGCCGTTCCGGAAGTCATTGCCGAAGGTCACGGCGTTGGAGTGAAGACCCGCGTCGGCCACAGTTACATCAAGCAGGTCATGGCCGATACTGGTGCCATTTTTGGTGGCGAGCACTCGGGTCACTACTACTACCGAGACAACTACCGTGCCGACTCTGGAATTATCACTGCACTTGTAGTACTTGAATTGCTCTCGAGGGCTTCGAAGCCTTTGAGCGAGGTGGTCGCACCCTTTGACCGGTACGCCGCTTCGGGCGAGATAAACACCAAAGTGGCCAGCCCCGCTAATTCGGTTGCCGTCATTGCGGAGAAACTCCGCAGTGAGGGTGTAACGGTGGACCTGATGGATGGTTTGACTGCGCAGTACTCGGACTGGTGGTTTAATCTGCGTCCTTCCAATACCGAACCACTCCTTCGACTAAACGTTGAAGCGCCAAACTCCGAGATCTGTGCCGCAAAGGTTCAAGAGGTCTTGGCGCTCGTGGCTGAGGTTGGTTGATGTCGCTCAGTTCATTCATTTTGGACTTACTGGTGGACCCGGTTGACCACAAGGGTTTGCTCTACATCGAGTCGGAGAGCCTTCTCTATAACGATCGACGGCACGTCGCGTTCAGCGTGGAAGAGGGAATTCCCGTTCTTCTCGAGACCGAAGCTCGCGCTGTTGACGCCGCCGAACACGCTCGATTGGTCGGTCTCGCTGAGGTTCGACGCACCGGTCCGAAGAGCTAGCCCAGGGCGAAGAAGCTCTTGATGACCGCAGACCAGCGCAGAAGTTGTGTGGTGGGGTAGTTGTAGGTCAATTGGTTACCGTACAAAGAACATGATTCGGGAAAGTACGGGTCTTGGTAGTCGCGAAACAGATCCCAGTGGGCAATGAATCGCTCTCGGTCTGACTTTGGATTGAGTCGACCTCGCGAAGAAGAAACGAAATGCTGAATCACCACGGCCGGTTGCAGCACAGTGTGCCAACCCTTTAGCTCAGCACGCAGGCAGAGATCAACGTCATTGAGTAAGACTTCGAGCTCTTCGTCCATCCCGCCTAATTCAATCCACTTCACCCGAGAAATCATGTGAAGCGCACCCGTTACCGCGGCGACATTGCGAATGCCCGCAAAGTCGGACCAACTGGCTGGAATGTTCACGCCGTGTCGAATGTGCTGGGGGTAGGGCGCAATAGCAATTCCGCTGTGCTCGATATCTCCGTTCTGATCAATAATTTTGGCCCCCACAACGCCGACGTCATCGAGCAGAGCCGCTCCCAGAAGCAATTCGAGCCAATTACTGGTCTTGACAATCGTGTCGTTATTGAGCATCACCAGGAACTCGGCGCTCGATTGAGCAGCACCTTGATTAATAATGCGTGCGTAGTTGAACTCACCAGGGCAGTCAACGACTTTGTGCGAGGTGGTTTGTAGGTATTGGAGTGTCTCGGGCTCAACCGAATCATTATTCAAAATAGTGATGGAGTAGTGCGCGTAGGTCGTCACCTTCTCGATTTGCTCGATGCAGCGTTGCAGCAACTCGAGGCGGTCACGGGTGGGTATCAAGATCTCAACGTGGGCGGACTCGAGTGAATAGATCTGCCAATTCACAATTCCAGGGGATGAACCCTCGGACTTAAGAGATGACGGTGTCCGACGCGCGAGTGACGCACTGGTTGCCGCCACTAAGTCTTTGGCCACAAATTCTGGAGCGGCTGATGTCAGGACGAAGGGGTATCGAGCAAATCGCGCTCCCTCGTCGCGCATACGAAGGAACAAGTCAAACTCGCTGGCACTCGCAAATTCATTTCGCAAACCACCTACGGCACGAGCGGTGCTATTGCGAAGTAGGTAGTGACGGCCAACCACGTTTCCACTGAGCAAGGTATGAGGGCCAAGTGCGGCCGGTCTCGCCCTCGGGAACTCCTCGGCGAAGTAGTGCTCATCGGTATAGAGAAGGTCGTAGTCATCTGACATGCCAAGTGCGATACCAGCTGCCAATAAAATGATCTCCCGATCGACACCACTGGTAGCTACGAATGTCCAGGGTGTTGCTGGGTCGTTCATTGCAGATTCCAGCAGGGCTAAGTCTTCTGGCCCCGCCTCGGGTGAAAGCGTCACGAAGGTCACGAGACCGTCGGTGCCGACCGCTTTAGCGGGAGCGACCTCCTTGGCCCTGAGCGTTCGTGGTCCAGCTGCACCAGTCCCGCCTGGCTTTTTAAGGAACTTGCCAATTCGCCCGAAGCTTTCGTCAGAAAGCACCAAGGAAAGTGCCGCTCGTAATGGCTGGTTGTTGAACCGGTATACCCAAAAGCGGAAGAACCGCCAGACGCGGTGGATTTGGTGCTTCGAATAGTGGCGTTTGGTATTGCCTGGGTTCAAGGCTTTTCCTTAATTAATGGCTGTAATTAGCGTAATGGGCGCCAGGGCTGAAATTGGCCCAAGAATTCGCGAGTTCGTGATACTTTTTTTCCCAGTCCAGATTCCCCAGAAGGTGATATCCAACATAGAAAGAGGTTGTCGTGTCTGACGCCCCAAAGCAAACATCAGAGCATTCGTTGCGCTCAGGAGTTCTCGGACTCTTTGACTCAGTAATCATGGGAATCGCTGGTTCAGCTCCCGGTTATTCGATTGCCGCCACGACCACAGCACTCTTTGGAGCCGTTATGTACGGCGGACCAGCCGCACTTCTGTACTGCGGCTTCTTCATGTTCGGAATTGTCTTTGCCTTTAACTACCTGTCGAAGGCGGATTCACACGCTGGCGCCGCCTATTCATGGGTGCGCCGAGCCATTCACCCGGTCCTTGGCTACCTCTCCGGTTGGGCACTAGTCGTCTCAGCACTCATCTTTATGGTGATCGCAACCTTCCCTGCTGGCTCGAGTGTTTTGAGTTTGTTCTCCAACGGGCTCGCCACTAACAAGACGTGGGTAACGGTCTTTGGTGCGCTCTTCTTCTTGCTGATGGTGGGAGCGGTCGCCGCGGGTGTGACCGTTACCGTAACGGTGCAGATCATTATGTCTTGCATCGAAGTGGCGCTACTCATCCTCTTCGCCCTCGTCGCAATCTTCCACGCACATCACGTAACTACCTTCTCCTGGCACTGGTTCTCGCCAACTGTCTTCCATGGTCAGAGCGGATTCGTGGCCGGCGCCTTGCTCGCAGCCTTCTACTTCTGGGGCTGGGACGTAACTGCGAACTTGAACGAAGAGACAAAAGACGCGCACAAGACCTCAGGTATGGGCGGCATTTTGGGCACCATCGTCGTCTTCGCCCTCTTTGAACTCTTCACCATTGCGTCGAACCTGGTCTTGACCCCAGCGCAGTTGCAGAACAGCAACAACGCCGCGGATATCTTGGCCGTACTTGGACAGACCGTCTGGCACGGTACCGGCGGCAAGTTGATTGTTGTGGCCGTGCTGCTCTCGACCGTGGCGACGCTGGAGACCACTTTGATTCAGGTCACCCGCACCCTCTTCACCATGGGACGTGACAACACCTTGCCTAAGGGTCTTGGCAAGGTTCACGCCGAGCGTAAGACTCCAATCGTGGCCACCATTGCCGTGACCGTTTTCTCGCTGGCTCTCTTCATTGGTAGCCAGAAGATTGGCTCAATCGCCAATATCTTGAGTGACGGATACAACGCCATTGGCCTTCAGATCTGCATCTACTACTCCTTGGCCGGACTAGCGGTGGCAATTCTCTACCGTCGTCAATTGTTCAAGTCAGTTAAGAACTTCATCTTCATGGGTCTGTGGCCAGTACTTGGCGCCTTGTTCATGATTTACATTTTTATTGAGGCCTACAAGGGTCTCAACAACACCACTCGCTTGGTCGGACTTGGTGCTATGGCGTTGGGCTTTATTCCAATTGCGTATTACTGGTTCGTGAAGCGCAATCCTTACTTCAACATGCCCGCAAAAGAGGACCGTCACGCGGTTCTCGAAGAGCTCGAGCAAAACCTTTAGTCACAAGTTCATCGCCGGGGTCGTTAATTCGACCCCGGCTTTGTGCTTTTTGGAGTGAGCTTTGGACATTAAAACTCGTGGGCAAAGATTTACTCGGTACTGACGGCACCGGTAGGCGGGTCCTTGCTGCTCCCACCTCGTACTTCACAGATGACTAAGGTCAGAATCGCCATTGATGGCTGGCTTTTACCGGTTATCTGAGCGGTCACTGACCGCACGTACTTTCTGCCAAACTAGAAGAAATCAAAGGAGCTTTCGTGAGCGAGATCGAAGAGAACACCAATTCAGAGGCCGATTCAATTCTGAATGGCAATGAGTCCGTCGAGGTTGAATCTAGCCAGACCCCGAGCGGTTCACGCAAGCCACTAGTTATTGGAACCATCCTCTCGGTATTGGTCATTGGGGCCGTGGCGGCAACGCTGATGTTTGCCTTTGGCGGCGCTCGCTCAAATCATGAACTTAAGAAGGCGACTAATGACTCATTCGTGGCTGAGTATCACGGTGCCATGGCACTCTTAAAAGCAACGAACACGTGCACCAACTATCAATGTGTGAACAAGGCTGCCAAAGCGGCGGTCACCGCCCAAGAAAGCGCGATTGCCAAACTTGGAGACGGCTTTCCCTCAAATGCTCAAAAAAAGTACGACACCTACAAGGCAGATTTGGTGGCGATTTCAGATACGTACAAGGCTCTCGAAACAGCTAAGAGCCAGGCGATTGTCGCGCAGTTCTATTCGCAGTGGCAGACCCAATTCCGAACCTCGGCCCACGATGGTTACGTTCTGCTTCACGCAATAGGTAAATAGCGCGTAAGAGAATTTAGGGTCACCTCGTGAGTACGGTGAACGTCGAAAATCGATTCAGTCGCCGAACCGTACGTGGTCGACGTTCGATAGAAGACCCGAGTGGGCCACAACACGTTTGGTGGTTGCAAGAAGCCCTCGCTCAAGAAGAGCGTGTTGATTTTCCCGCGCTCGATCACAACGTCCTTGCCGATGTCTGCATCGTTGGCGGGGGCTTTACGGGTCTGTGGGCCGCAATTGATCTCCTGGAGCAGGATCCTAGCCTCTCGGTTGTCTTGATCGAAAAAGACGAGTGTGGCTTTGGAGCCAGTGGTCGCAACGGGGGTTGGGCAACTGGCTGGCACGACGAGATTGGAGAAATGACTCACCGCTTTGGGACCGAAGAGGCGCTGCGACTAGTGGAGCGCTCCGCATGGGCCTTGAATCGGATTCAGGCATTCAGCGAAGAGCATGAGATTGATGCACGCTTTCGCAAGGGCGGTGTTCTGTGGGGCAGCTCGGCAAAGTGGCAACAAGGAATGTGGCAGGGGCCAACGGAGATTTTCGGAGACGCCAATGACTCAGATCAATGGATTGAACTCTCGGCCGAAGAAATTCAGTCGAAAACAGGGTCGCCTCTGCTACTCAATGGCGCCTGGCAACGAGAGGGCGCCTCAGTTCAGCCGGCCTTACTGGTCAGAGGCCTTCGACGGGTAGCGGCACGTTTGGGAGTAAAAATCTTTGAGCACACAGAGCTCCTCTCAATGACTCGCGGTCGGCCCACAAAGCTTTCCACCCCATTAGGAGATGTGGAGGCTGGAGTGGTAATTCTGGCAACTGGCGCTTGGTCAGCCAAGTGGCCAGAGTTGCGTCGCTCCTTCGTTCCAATAGCGAGCCACATTGTGGCCACTGAACCAATTCCTGACCGGATCGGTGCCCTCGAGTGGAGTCGTGGCGCAGTGCTCGGTGACGGGAACAAGATGGTGCACTACGCCCAGGTGAGTACTGACGGCCGAATAATCTTCGGTCGAGGCGGGGGCTCGATTGGCGCCTTTGGCCACGTAGGGGACAGGCATTTTGATAATCCCCGAGCCATCAGTGAGCTGATTGGCGATTTCCACCGCTGGTTTCCTCAGCTTGATGACGTGAAATTCGAATTCGGCTGGGGCGGTGCCGTTGATCGTTCTCCAGGGCATCTGCCGTTTGTAGGTCGGTTTGACTGCGAAGGGGAAATTCTCTTTGGGGCAGGCTATTCAGGAAATGGCGTGGGGCCCAGTGCCTACATCGGTCGCATCTTGGGTCACGCTGCACTGGGCATGAGGGATGCCGACACAACTGGTGCGATGGCGGGTGGGGTATCAGCTTCGTTTCCTCCAGAGCCAGCGAGAGTTATCGGTGGTTCATTGGTAAGAGGAATTATTCATTGGGCTGAAGGTGGCGAGAAGCCTGGATCTAATTCTTCCAGGCTCCACGAGTCATTGGGTCGAGCAGTGACGGTCACGGCACCCGCAAGAAAAAAGACTGGCCCCGCACTGCGAGTCTGAGCGACTCGTTGGCATTCAGTTATTCTGAAATATGACCATTACCGGGATGACTACTTTCTTGTGGTTCGATAACCAGGCCCTAGAAGCGGCAAGTTTTTATGCGGACCTATTCGACGGGAAGGTTTCAAATGTCTCTCGGTACCAAAGTGACGCGCAGCAGCCTGAAGGAGCAGTGCTCACCGTTGACTTCGAACTGTTCGGACGGCCTTTCTCGGCTCTCAATGGCGGTCCACAGTTCCAGCATTCTGAAGCGGTCTCCTTCCAGGTTCACGTTGAAACTCAGGCCGATGTCGATAGGTACTGGGACGCAATCGTTTCCGACGGTGGCTCAGAGGGCAACTGCGGGTGGTGCAAGGACCGGTGGGGTGTCAGCTGGCAAATCATCCCTCAAGCACTAGGTGTGGCCTTGTCGAACCCAGACCCCGTGGCTTCGAAGCGTGCCTTTGAGGCCATGATGAAAATGCGCAAAATCGTGATTGCCGAACTCGCTTAGACCTCAGAGTTGCGAGCAACTAAAAGAAGGAGGGTGAGAAATTTCCGACAGTCAGTTCGTTGAATACACCGACACTGAGATCAAAATCACCAAGACCTTTGACGCCCCGATGGAATTGGCTTTTGACGTCTTCACCAATCCCGTTCATGTGCGAAGAACGCTGGCTCCATTCGGGGAAACCGTCGTTACTTGCGACATTGATCTGCGCCCAGGGGGAGAATTTCGTCAAGTCTTTTTACACCCAGCCGACGATAGCGAGATGGTTTTTCGGGGAACATTCTTGGAAGTCGAGCGGCCAAGCCGCGTGGTGTCGACATGGCATTATGAGGGTTGGCCCGAAGTCGAAGCGGTCGAGAGCAGAGAACTATCAGAATCGAATGGAATTACGACTCTGGTTTACCGCTTAACATTTGCCAGTGCAGAAGGTAGGGCGCGGATGAAGACCGCCAACGGAGTCTTGGCGAATTTGGAACACGAAGCAAACCTGATGGCCGAGTTACAGGGAAAGTAGATGATGAGTACAACAGCATTTTTCTCAGTAAACCCCGACAAACTGGCGCATTTTTATGAGACAGTCCTTAACGGCAAACTCTCCACGAACGATAACGTTTCAACCATAAAGGGCGAAGATTTTGAGGTGCTGATTCTTGAAGCGCCAGAAGACATCGATAAGGAAATAGTGATTCTGTCTCCACCGGAAGCACGGGAGGAAGTTGCGATAAAGCCAGTGTTCACGGTTCCCGCGCTACGCGAGGCGCTGCAGTCTGTCGTGGAGGCCGGAGGTGTGGTCACTACGCGTGAATTTACCTACAACGAATTTGACCATGCCGATGTCCTCGATACTGAGGGAAATGTGATCCAGTTGAAATCACGTAGCTTGGCCAAGGACTAATATCCGGGTGCGAGTTCGCTGACGAAAGAGGTTTAATGGAAAAATCCCAACACCCATGGCGAGTACTAGCGGTACTTTGCTTAGCCGTCTTAATGGTTGTTATCGATAACACAATTGTTAATGTCGCACTTCCAACACTCTCGGGTGATCTGCACGCCTCAAATTCAGCACTGCAATGGATTGTCGATGGCTACTCGCTACCATTCGCCGCCCTAATGCTGGCTGGCGGGGGACTCGCTGATCGACTTGGCCGTCGGCTGGTAATGGCCTCGGGAGTTGCGGCATTCGTGCTCTTCTCCGCATTCGCCGCGTTTTCGCACTCGGTGCCAACACTTCTCACAGCTCGTGCACTGATGGGTGCCGCCGCCGCATTCATTTTCCCCGCCACACTCTCAATCATTACCGTGACCTTCACCGACCCCAAGAAGCGGGCCGCCGCGCTTGGTATTTGGGGCGCCACGGCGGGCATTGCTATTGCCGTAGGACCAATTGCTGGAGGTGAGTTAATCACTCACTTCTGGTACGGATCAATTTTCTTGGTAAACCTTCCCCTTGGACTTCTCACCTTGCTGGCGATTGCCTTGGTTGTTCCCGAGTCGCGACACGTACTCAAGCGCCGATTCGATTTCAGTGGATTGGTTTTGGGAACTGTAGGAGTGTTCTCATTAACACTTGGAATTATTGAAGGGCCATCGTGGGGCTGGATTAATGGTGGAACGCTCGCCGTGTTTGCACTGGCCATAGTGAGCTTTACCTGGTTCGTACGCTACGAGGGCCGGCTTGAACACCCATTATTCGAAGTCCGTATTTTCCGAAATCCAGCCTTCAGTGCTGGCGCATTTTCGATAGCGGCCGACTTTTTCTTGCTTTTTGGCTTCATCTTCTTGGTGACCCAATACTTTCAACTAGTTAAGGGATACTCGGCGCTCTCAGCAGGTGTGCGCACCTTGCCTTTCGCCGGGACTGTCATGCTGACTACTCCTTTAGGCGCGGTGTTGGCCTCAAAGATCGGAGCTCGGTATGTCGTTCCCACTGGCCTCGTTCTGATGTCCAGCGCTTTGATTTGGATGTCCCACATCAGCGCGGGGAGTGCATATTTCGGTCCCATTGTTGGTTCGATGGTGGTTCTCGCGACTGGATTCTCATTAATCAGCGCCCCGTCAACTGCCGTAACGATGAGCGTCTTACCGTCGCACCAGGTCGGCGCTGGCGCTGCCGTAAACGAAACGACACGAGAACTTGGCGGCACCTTGGGTGTTGCGGTACTCGGATCGGTCTTTTCTTCGCTCTTCGGTCCAGCGATCCGCACAACGTTGCTGCCCTACGTGCACCACGGATTACCTCTGCACGCACTAGATACCGCACAGAGCTCAATGTATGCAGCTTCGGTCGTCGTTTCTAAGTTCCCCTCACAGCTTCAGCCTGGACTCCATCACGCCGTTGTACTGGCCTTCATGAGCGGTTTCCACCGCGCTTGCCTAGTAGCGGCTGGTGTCGGTGTACTTGTTGCGGTTGGTGGGGCGGTGACGCTTCCCAAAGGTCCGTTGGCCCACGTAGAGCATCCGTAGACCTGATCGAGCCACCCACACGTTGTGCGACCTAGAATTGCTTCGTGCACGGAGCGATTCTCTTAACCCTGGCTTCAAGCTGGTATTTGGTGGGTCTCGGACTAACCGTCGGAATGGTCGTCTATCCCGCCTTTGGGGTTGTGGGTGATCAGGAGTGGTCCCAATTCCATGCTCAACACAGTTGGCGCATCTCATGGACGGTTGGTGTTGGCTGGTTGGCTCAAGCGGTGGGACTAGTTTGGTGGCTCTTTCAGGGAGGCGCCAGCACCGGTTGGTGGTGGGCGAGCGGAGTCTCGGCAGCCTTGGCTGTCGTGCTCACGGCACTTTTTGGAGTGCCAATCCACAACAAAATTTCGTCTGAACGAACCAGCTCCGACTTAAATCAACTTCGGTACATCCATCTTTCAAGGACGATTTTTTGGTTAATTACCGCTCTGTCAACGTCTGTCGCGATACGGTAGGTCGAAATTTGTGGAGGTAATGGGACTATGTTCGAACCCCTCGTGGGGCCAGAAACTCAGTAGTCTCAGGGGTTTCTGACCAGGCCCATCTGCTTGTCTCAACCATCGCCCCCAGGGTTCACCATGGCTCGAGAAGAAATGGGACGAAGTTCGAACCCCTGCACGAATCTGCCACGATTTGATAGTGCGGTTGAGCCGTCGGAGGCGCGAGACCCCTGTCTCCAAATCAAATGGCACAGGGCTTTAGTGGCTCTTCGGACTTGAGGGGGCTTGACTTCATCTGACGAGGAGAGCGATGCGCTGACGTAGCCTCCGAACATGCAACGTCGTGAAGTCGATGACCCCTCGGTGATGTTGTCCATCCTGTTTGGAAACGAATGCTCAAAATCAAATCCTTGGTCGCGACGGCAGTCTTCGTTGCAGGGACGCTGACTGGAGTCGCTGCCCTTGCAAGCCAAGAGGCCGGAGCTTCAATATCCCAGTGTGCGTCCGGCCATGCTTGCATGTGGAGCAGCTCCGGATTTAGCAACTTCCTTTGGGGAAGCAACGCCACCACTTCGTATGTTGGCAACTCGTACAACGATCGAAATGATTCGACGTACAACAACACCGATCAAAGCAACAACGCTGCATGGTGGGCTGACTCGGGATATGGGGGATACGACAATTGCAATTCCCCGCAGTCAGGAGACTCCGACGACTACAACCTTGCGACGGGCTTATTCTCGACCTTCCAAAATACAATCAGTTCAATGTCATTCTTCAAGACAGGTACTGGCTGCAGTTCTTGGAACTAGCGGTTAGATAGTATGGCCCGCCGAGGAAGAGGACTAATCGCTGCCCTTCTCCTCGGCGGGTTGATTCTTGTAAGCGTCGTGTACGTGGTAGTGACTTACTCACCAAGGACCGATATATCAGGGCTCAATCCCAAATCGGATAGGCATTTTCTCGCTCCATATCTCAGCTCTGCCGAACAAGCACATATCGCCAATTTCATTCAATCACTCGATCAACAATGCATGGCTTCGCTTCTATTCAAATATTTTCCAAGTGCGAACAAGGCAGACGAGTACCAAGTGCTTGGTGACCCGAGCGACCCGCTCTATACTGACGCGATGCAAATACGTCGACTTGGATATGGAATCTACTTTGGAGACACGCTCGACATGAATGGCACCTCACCGTTTAGTTCAATTGTCAATCCAAGGAATTCGGAAGAGGCATACGTATCGTCGCTATCTGAGGCAAAACAGCAAGCGTACAGTGCAGCATTTGGCGGAGACAAGCCTCAACAAGTGCGTCTAGCCGATGGCAAAACTTTCTATACGTCCCCAGGTGGCTGTCAAGGACTCGCATATGGAAAGGTATACGGTACTGCTGGTAGAGATTGGGGCATCCTCCACTATACAAAGGTGTTTACGCTTGCTCAGGACGTAATCGATGGTGTGGCGCTTCAGGTGGCCAATAGCGAGCAGTACCGGGCGGCAATGAAGCGGTGGAGCACTTGCATGAAGCAATATGGCGCGACATTCAGTAGTCGAAACTCCGAATACTCGTACCTCATTCGTGAATACCAGCGTCATCCCCTAGACCGAGCAGTGAACATCCGACGCGAAATGAAGCTTGCCAAATTCGATGCTGCGTGCACGGACTCTGCATCACTGAACTCTGTAAGTGAGACCGAAACAGACAGAGCAATCGAGTATCTTCCGAGCGTACAGATACGAGCACTCGTGCGGTGGCGATCCATGCAATTGCACGCTGCCGTTGTGGCAAGAGCGAACTCTAACTAGTGGGGCGAGAGTGACTGGCGATCAGAATCTGCATAACGAGTCGATTATTGTTTCGGCTCAAGCACTGTGCAAGAGATATGGGAAGCAATGGGCCCTCAACGATTTGAACTTGTCGATACCGCGCGGCAGTTCGGTGGCATTAGTTGGATCGAATGGAGCTGGTAAGACAACATTCTTGAAATGCATCGCTGGTCTAGTTCATGCAACCTCTGGATCGATCAGTGTGCTGGGACGAACTCCAGATCTCGACGAACCCAAACACACGGCGCAAGTTTCCTACCTGGATCAACGTCATCCTTTGTATGGATTCCTAAGGGTCAATGACACTTTGAAGCTTGGTGCCGAACTCAATCCGAACTGGAACGTTTCCGAATCTGAACGTGGGTTGGAAGTTTTCCAACTGCAACCGAGAAAGAAGGTCAAAGACCTATCGGGAGGCCAGCATGCTCAGTTGGCCCTTGTTCTTGCCTTAAACAAATCCTCTCAAGTCCTGCTCCTCGACGAGCCAATGGCGAGCCTTGATCCGCTAGCTCGTACTTTGTCAAGACAGCTCATCGATACTGCTCGAGCGCACACTTCTCTCCTAATAGTCTCGTCACACATCGTTAGCGAGCTTGAAGAGATGTGCGACTATTTGGTCTTAATGGCTCGAGGACGTGTTGCTCTGGCTGGCAGATTTACTCAGCTCTTGGATTCCTGGAGAAGCGGTTCCCTTCGACTCGAAGGCTCGCCAGTCGAACTTGGGAGTTCGCCTCGAGGAACTTTTGGATTAGAGGAATTGATAAACAACGTGCTGCTTCTAGAACGAACTTCGACAACCTTGCACTTGGATGGACGAACGAGATTATGATCTGGCTTGTATATCGTCAGTACCGGAGTGCAGCGATATGGACCGCAGTTCTATCTATCGCGCTCATTGTTGGACTATATTCAATGAGCATCGATGCGAGAAATGTTGCATCAGTACTCAGGATCCATGGCTGTGCTGCCTACAATTCCAGTCCATTCTGTGATGCTTTAGCGGGTCGATTTATAGCTCACGCCAGTTGGAGTACCGGGGTTTTGATCAATGTTCTCTACATTGTCCCAGGATTACTCGGAGTGATTTTTGGGGTCTCATTAGTTGCGCGTGATTTTGAGGCGGGAACGATCGGGCTTGTCTGGCTGCAGACATTGACCCGACGCCATTGGCTCTGGACAAAGGTGGCTGTAAGTGGTTTCGTTGTGCTTGTTGTGGCGTCAATACTTGATGTGGTTGCGAATTTATGGGGGAACTCGATCTATATCAGATTCGTAAGTCCCTCACCTTTGACCTCACGGGTCTTCGACTCGTCGGGAGTCGTGATTGTCGGCTATTGCATTTTGGCCCTCGGTATAGGTACATTGCTGGGAACGGTCCTTCGTCGTTCTGGTGTCGGCGTTGCTGTTGGTCTTGTGTTTTTTGCCATTTTGAGATTGGCTTTGGAGAAGGGAGTGAGGCCGGTAATAGAGGCACAGCGGTTTGTCGCTGAATCGGTCTTGCCGCCGTTCACGCCTCAGAATGGAATCTTGGTGCGAGAGGGTTTTCTGCCTTTACATCAACTGATCCCGCGATCTGGACAGGGATTTTCAATCACTTCAGTGTGCCAGAGCCCAGTCCAAGCGCCAAGCGGAACCATCGATCCAAAATTCACAAGCTGCCTCAGCCAGCATGGACTTCACTTCGTTGTTCAATACATACCGAATTCAAGTTATTGGACTGCACAATTTATCGAACTTGGTCTGTGCGTTTCGCTGTGCGTCTTGGCCGTGGCTGCCTCCCGTTTTATACTTGCTCGAATTGACGTTTGAAGTCCATAAGTTCACTTCGAATGCTCCCTAATGGAGTTGTCGCCCCGGGGTCAGTTCGCTAGGGCGATGAACTCGAGTCAATCGCTCCTCGCATAAAGTCAGTAGGGGCAACGATTGGACTCACAAAGATCAATCCCGTTCTGAAAGCCATTCCTCGGTGTGTTCTTACCACACTCGGTAGATCAGCGACCTCGTACGGAAACCCTCGAAATCCGCAATTCAAATTGCGGGGTGCTTTGAGGTTTGGCCGGTCCAAGGTGAGATACTTCAGGTGTGATGAAATTCATGCACTCATGAATCTGGACACATTGTGCCTGAATGAATGAATGAATGAATCGGCGAGGTCAAAGGAGCTGGACGGTTGCAAATATTTTTTAGCCACTCAAGTTGAATCGCACTGGGAAAGTTGGAGGCTCCAGACTTTGGAAACAAGGATGGAGCCATGGGAAAGAACAACCAACGAAGAAGCCCTCAGGCGAGGCGCTACTCACCTGAGGAGAAGGCACAAGCTGTCCGTCTCGTGCGGACCTTGCGAGATGAACTCGGCACCTCACGCGAGACCGTGCGGCGGGTCGCCAATCAGCTCGGATACGGCACTGAGAGTGTGAAGGCCTGGGTGGCCCAAGCCGATATTGATGACGGGATCATCGGCGGGGTCACGACAGCTGACAAACAGCGCATCTCGGAGCTTGAGCAAGAGAACAAGGAGCTCCGGCGAGCCAATGCGATTTTGAAGAGCGCCTCGGCTTTCTTCGCGGCGGAGCTCGACCGCCCACAGAGGTGATGGTCGACTACATCGATCAGCACCGTCAGGAGTTCGGAGTCGAGCCCATCTGCGAAGTCCTCGCAGTTGCTCCGAGCACCTACTACGCCGCAAAGACACGACCAATCTCGGCACGAGCGATGAGCGATGAGATCCTTGGTCAAGCCCTCTGCGAGATCCACGCCGCCAACTTCTCGGTCTATGGGACTCGCAAGATGTGGAAGGCCATGCGCCGAGCAGGCCATGACGTGGGACGAGACCAGGTGGCTCGACTGATGAGATGCCAAGGTCTCTATGGGGTTCGCCGGGCCAAGAAGGTGAGGACCACGAAGCGAGATGACTCGGCTCCTCGTCCACCCGACCTCGTCGAGCGGAACTTCACCGCTTCAGCACCCAACGAGCTCTACCAAGGGAGCCACGAACCGCTCGTCTCTGAAGAGATTTTCGCCAAGGTCCAGTCAATGCTGGAATCGAAAGCACTGGCGGGAGAACGCACCAGAAAGCACGAGCATTACTTGAAGGGCACTCTCGCTTGTGGTCGCTGCGGTCAACGCATGATCTATTCGAAGAACACCGGTCGCCACGGTGGGGTCTACGAGTATTTCGCCTGCCTCGGACGCCATTCCAAGTTGAATGCCTGCGATCTGCCCTACGTCTGGATCTCCGAGATTGAAGATCACATCGAGCGCTACTACCGGACCATCAAGCTCGACGTCGACATCACCACCACCCTCTACGGACATCTCATGAAGGCGGCGAAGCGGCGCACCGAGAAGGCGCGTCAGATGGTTGACGATCAGCGTCGGCGCATCTTGGCGCTCGAGACCGAGCGACGGTCACTGCTCAAGGCTCACTTGGCTGGAGCGGTTCCGATTGACCTGCTCCAAGAAGAGCAGAACCGCATTTCGACCGAATTGGCGAATGCCGGAGCACTGATGGCCAACGCCGAAGTCCACTGGGAGTATCTGGAGAAGAACCTCGACCGGGCATTGGCCTTCGCCAGCAACCTCGGCGACGCGTATGCCATGGCTTCGCCGCAGGTCCGTCGCAACCTCAACCAGTCAATGTTCGAAGAAATCGCCATCGAAGTCGACGGTTCGATTGTCCACGCCCCCATGCATCAGCCGTTCGCGGCCTTCCACGACGAGGGGTTCCGAGGCTGGATCATGGATGGAGCCAAAACGAACCCCAGTCCATTGCCGGACCGGGGTTCGAATGAGGCCCTTTTGGTGGAGGTAAGGGGATTTGAACCCCTGACCCCTTGCATGCCATGCAAGTGCTCTGCCAGCTGAGCTATACCCCCAAAGGCGGAATTAATACTAGCAGACCTTAAAAATCCCACAATCTAGACTGTTCCAATGGCTCGTCCCTTTTCCGTAACCGAGATTGAATCTAAGTGGCAGTCCCGTTGGCTGGAAGAGGGAACATACAACGTAGACAACGACGATGCCCGAGAGCGCTTCTACGCACTCTGCATGTATCCCTATCCATCGGGATCGGCGCACCAGGGCCACGTACGTAACTACACCTTTGGCGATCTCGTGGTTCGCTACCAAACCATGCGCGGCAAGGCCGTCCTCACTCCATTTGGTTTTGACTCCTTTGGACTCCCCGCGGAGAACGCCGCAATCAAAGCCGGAAGCCACCCCCGTATTTTTACTGAAGCCCGAATGGAGGAGCTCAAGTCTTCGGTTTTGAAGTTGGGTGCCGTTTACGACTGGCGTCGCTTCGTTTACTCCCACGACCCCGAATACATGAAGTGGGCTCAGTGGATTTTCATCAAGTTCTTTGAGGCCGGCTTGGCGTATCGCGCCATGGCTCCGGTCAACTGGTGCCCTGGTTGTGCCACCGTTTTGGCTAATGAGCAAGTGCTCGGTGATGGAACGTGTGAGCGAAGTGGCGATGTCGTCGAGCGCAAGAACTTGGAGCAGTGGTTCTTCCGCATCACCGATTACGCCGAAGAACTATTAAATGATGTTGATGCCCTCGAGTGGCCCGATCGAGTCAAGACCATGCAGCGTAACTGGATTGGTCGAAGCGAAGGCGTTGAGTTTGATCTCGCCCTGGCCAGCAATCCATCCCAGTCGCTCCGGGTATTCACCACGCGCCCCGACACCGGATTTGGTATCACCTACGCCGTCGTGGCTCCCGAACACCCGTTATTGGAAAGTCTCACAACTCCAGAGCAGAAGGGCGCGGTCGAAACTCTCGTGGCCTACGCCAGTTCGGCAAGCGAAATGGAGCGCACCGCTTCGAGTGATGCCGGGGCCGGTCTCGATAAGCGCGGGGCCTTTACCGGAAGTTACGTTATGAACCCCTTCAACGGAGAAAAGGTTCCGGTGTACGTCGCCGACTACGTCCTTGGAACCTACGGCACCGGCGCCATCATGGCGGTACCGGGCGAGGATGAGCGTGACTACGCATTCGCTCAGGCTCACGGTCTGCCGATTGTTCGAACAGTTGAAGCGCCTGCCGATGTCGAAGGTCCGTACAGCGGGGACGGCGCCCACATCAACTCCGGTTTCCTAAATGGAATGCTCATTGCTGAAGCCAAAGAAAAGGCTGCAGCCTTCTTGGAAGAGAAGGCCAATGGAATTCGCAAGGTCAACTATCGCTTACGCGACTGGCTCGTTTCACGCCAGCGTTTCTGGGGCTGCCCAATTCCAATCGTTCACTGTGAGAGTTGTGGGCTTGTCCCAGTTCCAACCGAGCAACTGCCCGTGGTGGCGCCCGACGACGTAGTGATGGACAAGAGTGGCCAATCACCGCTCGCCACTCACGAAGGCTTCCGAAATGTTGCCTGTCCCAAGTGTGGCGCACCCGCACGTCGCGAGGCTGACACTATGGACACATTTACGGACTCTTCTTGGTACTTCCTTCGCTACACCGACCCCTTTAGCCAGGACAGGCCCTTTGACCCCGTTGAAGCAGCTAAATGGATGCCGGTGGATCAGTACATCGGTGGAATTGAACACGCGATCTTGCACCTGCTTTACGCACGTTTCTATGTCAAAGCGTTAGTTGACCTAAATATCGCTCCCGGCGTGGAACGCGAGCCCTTTAAGCGACTCTTTACTCAAGGAATGATTCGCCTCGACGGATCCAAGATGAGTAAGTCAAAGGGCAACCTCATTGCGCCTGAAAAGTACTACCCAACGGTCGGAGCTGATGGGCTGCGGGTCTTCCACCTCTTCGTAGGTCCACCCGCCGATGACGTGGACTGGACCGATCAGACCGAAGAGGTCATCGAAGGTTGCGCACGCTTCATCGACCGGCTCGTTCGCCTGGCTGAAGGTTTTGAAGTCAACTTTCACACAGAAAATACTGCCGAAGACTTGAGCGTTACTCAAGCGGTGCATCGCACAATTGCGCGAGTCACCACTGACTTAGACCGTTGGAGCTACAACACTGCCGTGGCAGCACTGATGGAATTGTTGAATACCCTTTCGAAGAATGCTCGTAGCCCCGAGGGCATCAACCAGCACGTTCTCGAAGACGGCATTGACAAAATGCTTTTGCTACTCGCGCCTATGGCTCCGCACATCACCGCTGAACTTTGGGAGCAGCGTCACCCCGGGGAAAAGTCGGTCCACCAGCAGTCGTGGCCCGTAGCGGACCCGGCAATGCTCGTTGAAGAAACCGTGACGATGGTTGTTCAGGTGAATGGAAAGGTCAAGGCTCGCATCGAAGTCGCTCCCGGTATCTCCGAAGCCGACGCCACGGCACTAGCCCTAGCGGCCCCTGAGATTGTTGAAGCCCTTGAAGGTCAAGCGGCACAGCGAGTTGTGGCTCGACCCCCTCGATTGGTGAACGTCGTTAAATAAATGGCGAACAACGCTAAGTCCAAAAGCGAAGTCATCATCCAGCCTCCGCAGTTTGATCGGCCCGAGGTTGAAATCCGTGCTTCGGCGAAGCGCAAAAAGACCGGCACTGCACACTGGGCGGGCTCACGCATCGTTGTCCAAATTCCAGTCAGCCTCAAAGGCAAGGCCCGAGCGCAGTTCGTCGATGACCTGGTCGAACGACTCATTACCCAACGCCCGCAAATTGCGGCTGGTGACGTTGCTCTAGAGGAGCGTGCGCGAGTACTCGCCGAGCTCTATAACGACGGAATTCTTCCTTCGGCCGTTCGGTGGGTGAGTAATCAAAAGACTCGTTGGGCGTCGTGTTCACCGGATACTCGCGAAATCAGAGTTTCGAGCCGGCTTACGCAGTGCCCCGAGTGGGTCATTGACTGCGTTTTGGTGCACGAATTGGCGCACCTCCAAGAGGCTGACCATGGACCGGAATTTCATGAAATTGCCAATCGTCATCCTCGCCAAGAGGAATGCTCTCTTTTCTTGGAGGGCTATGCCTTAGGTCTAGGCATGGCGATTGAAGAGGGCGACGTCGTTAATTAGCTTCGCCGCGAAGGAACTTTTCGAGTTCCGCCGCTAGTTCTTCACCACTGGGAATCTCGCCACCAAGGGGTGTCGAAATCTCACTGTCAACCGCCTGTTCGAGTTGCTCAATCATTTGGTTGTGATCAGGGTTGCCACTCATCATGTCTTCTACGTGTTGGCGTGCCTCATCGGCTGAGCGACGGAGTTCAGAAGAGTCGAGACTCAAACCCGCTGTGCCGGCCAAACCATCAATGAGTGCAGCGGCGGCTTCGGGGTAGGGCAGTGATGCCACGTAGTGCGGCACTCGAGCCCACAGAGTAACCATGTCAATGTTGACCTCGGCGAAACCTAATTCGAGAGCCGAGGTGATTCCCGCAGGAACTTCGATTTCGCCGTTAACGGTGCCAATGCTCGCGAGGAGATGCGCGCTTTGTGCGGAGGCGGTACCAATAACGCGAGTGGGACGCGTGTGAGGGGCGGGAGCCGGGAAGGCACCGAGGCCAACGACAACCCGGATGTCGAAGCGTCCAGCCGCATCGGTCACGATGTCGACAAAGTCGCTCCAGTGAAAATCTGGTTCTGGCCCAACGAGGAAGATCAGGTCGGCTCCGTCACGGTCCTTACCGTAGCGAAGCTGAATCTCGGGCCAGGTCAGTTCGGTGGTGACCCCGTCGATGATGCGAGCCATTGGTCGACGGGCTCGCTGGTCGATGAAGTATTCGGTGTCAAAGGTGGCGAGAACCTCCGTGTCGATGGCATCGAGCAAGGTGTCAATTGCGGTATTGGCGGCGCCACCGGCGTCGATCCAGCCCTCGAGGCTGCAAATCAGGACTGGCTCGTTCAGTTCGGGGTCTGCGAGGAAAATGATGCGCTCAAAAATGTCGTCGTCCATACCTCGCCTTTCTCTTGCTCCCTTTATAGTCAGTTTTGACCCTAGGGAAAAATCATGGAATAACGATTTTAGAGCCAATTGGACCTAGGCTTTTCTGACTAGACCCGGAAGGAAGGGCATGGAAGTTACATGGCTAACGCCCCCGGTTTCACTCTCGCTCGGTGAGCGCTCCTACGACCTCTCGAGCCGGGCTTTGGTCATGGGAATTCTCAACCGAACCAAGGACTCCTTTTTCGCCCCCGCCGCGACTTACAACTTTGACGATTTCCTTTCTCGA
>Ga0208380_1000063_pt1 | contig 31247 bp, 31 predicted proteins | sample CryBogCBE27Jun07_FD_184570 | JGI IMG/M metagenome (GOLD analysis project Ga0208380, IMG submission 184570) | Freshwater microbial communities from Crystal Bog, Wisconsin, USA - CBE27Jun07 (SPAdes) | ecosystem: Environmental > Aquatic > Freshwater > Lake | place: Crystal Bog, Wisconsin, USA... | reverse complement strand
CCGCTCTATGTGCAGTCATCATCATCAGCCCGTTACTGGTGTCGCTTACATTGGCATCATCGCCGCACAAAAACTTATTGGTTTGTCTAAGTACACTCGTATTGCTCAGTGGTGTGCTCGTCGCGGGACTCTCCAGGAAGAGTTGTGTAACGATATTGCTAGGGAAATAAGCAAGGCGACAGGAGCCATGGATTTAGGTGTGTATATTCAAGCTACACATGGTTGCTGTGAAAATCGCGGTATTATGGCCAAGAGTAGTTTAACACAAACTACTGTACTCAAAGGTGCGTTTACTAACGATGCTGGTACAAAGAAAGAATTCTTTGATAACATTAAAATGCAACAGGAGTATGCTTCGAAATGACAACTGCAAAAGACTTAACAGAACAATTAATTAATCGTGCTAAGAATTTACAAGAATTTGTAGTTCTTAGAGAATTCAATCATATACCCTGCGGTGTTGTTCGTTTTGATATTCAACATACCGAAGGAAAAAAAGCTCGCATATTTGTTCATGCACTTACACAACAAGAAGCAGAGCAAATGGTTGATGAATGGTTTGAAGAGGATGTAGAATGAAGTATCAAGTACCAGCAGAAGGTATCATGCAAACAAACGATTGGGGTAACTCAAAAGTTTATCGTGTAGCTTGTGAATGCGGTGCATCAGATCACGATCATCACGTATGGGTAGAAGCTGATGATCACGAAGTTAGTGTTACTATCTACACAACTGTAAAAAGCAATTGGTGGAGTAAAACTCGCTGGCATGCTATTTGGACATTGTTGACTAAAGGTTATGTTGATACAGAATCCACAGTAAGCATGGGTCGACAACAGGCTGTTAACTATGCCCACACACTATTAAGTGCGGTGAATGATGTAGAAGAATTTAGGAAAAAGAATAAATGAGTAAAATTAAAATAGCAGAATTATTTTATAGTATACAAGGCGAAGGGCGTTACATGGGTGTACCGTCTGTTTTCTTGCGTACATTCGGTTGTAACTTCAAGTGTGCTGGTTTCGGTATGCCTAAAGGTGAGCTGAGTAAAGAAGTAGAAGATATTGCCGAAGTTGTTCATATGTTTAACAAATATGAAGATTTGCCATTAGTATCAACAGGGTGTGATAGTTATGCTAGTTGGGATCCTCGATTTAAAGATTTAAGCCCAATGATGACTAGCGATGCGATTGTTGATCGTATTATGGAAATCCTACCTTATAAGACATGGCTAGATGAGCATCTTGTTATTACAGGCGGTGAGCCATTGCTAGGTTGGCAACGTGCTTATCCAGAATTACTAGATCATGTACACATGAGTCAACTTAAAGAAATTACTTTTGAAACAAATGGTACTCAAAAACTTACTCCAGAATTTAAACAATACTTAGAAGACTGGACTATGAAGATGCCGGCAGAACGCTGTGTGACATTCAGTGTTAGTGCTAAATTAAGCTGTTCAGGAGAAGCACGTCACGAAGCAATATTACCAGAAGTAGTCAACGAGTATCAGGATGTAGGATATACATATCTTAAATTTGTAGTTGCTACTGAAGAAGATGCAGAAGAGGCTATTGAAACCGCAGACATTTATCGTGAAAATGGATTCACTGGTCCTATTTACTTAATGCCAGTAGGCGGTGTTGAAAGTGTGTATGCTCTTAACAATCGCCGTGTTGCAGAACTAGCTATGAAAAATGGTTTAAGATACAGTGATAGACTGCAAGTGCCTTTATTTAAAAACGAATGGGGTACCTAACATGTTCTTTGTCACTTGTTTCATTATCGGTTGGGCAGTACTAATAATTTTGCTTTTGCGTTGGATTAAATTTCCTCCTAGTGCGTGTACTGGTAACTGTAGACAAGGCAGAGATTGTGATTGTGTTGGAAAATGAAAGATTTTAAAACTATAAATCTATTTTCTGTTCCTGTCTTTAAATATAAAGTGGTTCCTACTGCCAAGCAATATAACACGTTAGATAACTATTTAAAAAACGTATTCGATTCCGCTTCTGATAAAGCATGGGCGAGTGAAACTGGTAAATCAACAGGTGAGTATAATCTGTCATTGCATACTCGCCCAGAAATACAATGGTTAATAAATGCTACATCATTTTACATGATGGATACATGGTCAAATCTTGATTATGCACATGGCGCAAACTTGGCATGTATTACTGCATGGGCTAATCTACACGGCCCAGAACATATCACTAAAGAACATAGTCACTGTAGTGGTGCTACATCTTCTCACTTATCGGCTGTATACTATTTTAAAAAACCTCACGATTCAGGACATATTGAATTTCGAGATCCACTAGAGTATATACATTCGTTATCTCCACGGAATATGTACATTACCGACGAGCATAATTCAAAAGCACATGTCGCAGTAGACTCGGATGAATTTGATTTATTAATTTTTCCAAGTTGGCTTAAACATAGAAGTCAGCCAAATAAATCAAAAGAAAACAGAATTGCAATAAGTATGAATTTTATAGGACGATGGGTATTAAAATGAAAAGCATAATTAAAAAATTATTTGGTATTGATAAACTAGAAAAAGAACGAGAAGAATCACTTGTTCGATTAACCGAAGCACAAGCTCGCGAAGAAGAAGCTAAGAAAGCAGAAGAACTAGCTAAACTAACACCAAAAGAACGTGCAACTGCTCGAGGAGAGCCCTGGGTAGATGTATTGGACTTACATGTTAATAAAGATAATATTAGAAATGGCTTCTTTGAGCTTGACTGGAACCCCGAGTTTATAGTACAATTGAAACAAGCTGGATACGGTTTTGATGGTGATCCAGAAGAAGAAATTGTAGATCGTTGGTTCAGAGGACTTGCTGGAGATATGCTAGCAGAAGCAGGTCAAGATACTAGTCGTGTCTACGGTGGTTTTATTAATGTAAACAAACTTGGCAACGGGAAAGCATCAGTCGAATGACATATATTATAGTTGATACTGCTAACACATTCTTTCGTGCTAGACACGTAGTTCAAGGCTCTGCCGATATTAAACTTGGCATGGCGTTTCATATTACTTTTAACAGTATCAAGAAAGCATGGCAAGATTTTGGCGGTAGTCATGTAGTGTTCTGTCTCGAAGGTCGTTCTTGGCGTAAAGATTTTTATAAACCTTATAAGGCTAATCGGCAAGAAACTCGTGCGGCTATGACACAAAAAGAACAAGACGAAGATAAATTGTTTTGGGAAGCATTCGATGAATTTAAAAAGTTTATCGAAGAAAAGACTAATTGTACTACGCTACAACATCCTCGTTTAGAAGCTGATGATTTGATTGCTGGGTGGGTACAAAGTCACCCTGATGCAAAACATGTCATTATTTCAACAGATGGCGATTTTGCACAACTTATTAGTCCAACTGTTAGTCAATATAATGGTGTAGGCGATTTACATATCACACACGAAGGAATCTTTGATGCAAAAGGTAAACCCGTTAAAGATAAGAAAACAGGCGAGCCTAAGCCAGCACAAGATCCAGAATGGATGCTATTCGAGAAATGTATGCGTGGTGATACCAGTGATAATGTCTTTTCGGCGTATCCAGGTGTGCGTACTAAAGGTTCTAAAAACAAAGTTGGTCTTACTGAAGCGTTCGAAGATCGTAACGCCAAAGGCTATGCGTGGAACAATCTCATGCTTCAGAGATGGGTTGACCACAATGGGCAAGAGCATAGAGTAATGGAAGATTATCAACGCAATGTTCAACTATGTGACTTGACAGCACAGCCAGACGATATCAAACAATGTATTCGTGAAACAATTCAAGCAAATGCAAAACCAAAAGAAGTAACTCAAGTAGGCATTCGGATGCTTAAATTCTGCAATACATGGGACATGAAAAAGATTGCAGACAATATACAAACATACGCAGAACCATTCCAAGCAAAATATCCAGAAAAGGTAGAGGTATAAAATGGCAACCAAAGAAGAAAAACAAGAATTGATGGAGATTCTTAAATTTACTCCATGTACATATAAGATTAGCACGTGGGGGTATGGTGGTGAAAAAGTCATGGGCACTGTGGATCGAAAGATTTACGATTATTTTAAACATCGTAGACTAGATCTAAGCGATTACGCTTGGAATAGTGAATATGCCGAAGAACATAATATTCCTGAAGACATGCAACCTTTTAATGCTGGTAGCTGGTACGAATGTGATAATATGGCACATGTTAATGGAGTGAGTCGCAATGCAGGAACACTACAAATCGAAGATGAAAACGGCAACACTATTATTGAAACACCACTAGATGATTTTGACGGCGGGGATAACAGCCCACAACTCAATACCGATGATGAAGTATGGATTGGCCAAGAAGAAGCAGGTAAGGTTGTGTTTGTTGGATCAAGCAACGAAAAGGGCACCTTCTTTGAAGGCGAAATTGAACTTCGTGCGCCGTTTGATATTGAAAAATTAGAACTATTAATTACCGAAGTCGACGGTGAAGAAATTGTTCACAGTTTTACATATGACGGTGAAGATATCGATAACTGGGGTGGTTCAACAGACGGTAAAAGTAGCGATTTTGGTTTCTATCTGGTTAAAGACTCCAATACTTGGGAAACTTATCGTAACATGGATGATATTGAATATGATATGACCGAATGGTTCCCTAAAAAGATTAAGCCTGTACGCAACGGTCTTTATATGGTCAAGACTGCTGGCAAAAACAGTTATACATATCAAGCTAAATGGACTGGTGAAAAATGGGTTAGTTCATTTGTAGAAGAAGCAGACTACAATACCACAGAAGAAATCAAGATCAAAGAGTGGCAAGGGCTTGCTATCGACCCGGATTCTAAGGAATAAATACATACATTATTCCAACGCCTTCGGGGTAGAATAATATTAAGGAGAAAAATATGTCAGTAATATACGCCAAGCCTATTGTGGATGGCAAGTTTTGGATTGTAGAACAAGACGGTTCTAAAATCGCAACACTCCACAAAAAAGAAAATAACAAATTCATCTTAAGTAGTACTAGTGGTGAAGTGATGTTTAATAAGAAACAAGATCTTACCAAACAATTTGGTGAAGGATTCTTTTTAAATAGCACTAAAGTCAAAGTTACACAAGCGGAACCAAATGAATGCCACGGGTATCCTACAAGTGTTAAGCCATTTAACTCAATGTATGATGTAAGAAACAAACTTCCATTGTTTACTAAAAGTTTACAAAGTAAAAGTTTATATTGTGCCGGTTACTATGTAATTAAATTTAACAAAGGCTGGGTAAAGAGCTTTTGTCCAAAATCGATTACCTTAGAACGTAACGAGTACAAAGGTCCATATAAAACAGAGTTTGAAATGAAACAGGTACTGTCTAATGTCAAATCAGATTAATCTAACTCCAATTACACAATATATTCAAATTTTGCGTAGTGCCGAGCTTAGTCAACAAAAGGAACTTAGAATTCCTATTGCACAAGCTCGATTACTAAGTTTGGCACTCAGTGAAATGCAGGATAAACTACTACAGGATTACGAAACCTTGTTTAATCAACTAAAAACAAGCCAAGAAACTGAAGTAGTAAGTGTTACAATGGATGGTGGCGGCTTTAAAGAATAGGATAAATATATGCGTATATTATTTGGATACGCACTATGTCAAGACCTAAACCAAAAGTATTGTTAGAATACACTAATAAAAAGACTTATAAAGCTGAACAAGTTTTAGAAGCCGAAGCCATTTGGGCAGTCTTTTACAAAAATCAACCATTTAATTTGAAGTCATTTAATAGTCTTACTAGTTATCCTGGCCCAAAATATAAAAAGGTATCTTTCAGCAATCCTGGCCATGCAATCAATTTGGCAAAGAAACTAAATCAAACTTTTAATACTACAGATTTTCAAGTAGTAGTATTAACACAAGGCACTATTTTGAAATGATAACACGCGATACTCTTACTAAGATTTTCCTACAGCAGTGGGGTAAGAGTGTCGACGATATAAATGTCAAAATGTTTAGTCGTAAATGGTGGCAAAGTACCCGAGCTGGCAAGCAGACAAATTTTCGACTAAGCGATGAAGGTTACGAATTCTTAGTTCAAGAATTAGAATTGAAAGAGTACGAAATTCCATTTACTGAACCAATCGAACTTAGCCCACAAACTATTATATTTTTGGAAAGGTATGTAGATTGTCCATACTATCTTACCAATTTATCAATTACAGTTTTCTCAGAAAAAAAGAGTTTTGAGCTAATGTTGTTTTCGGACGACATTAGAAAATTTGGTTTAATTAAGGCCATGAATGAGCGAGAAAAAGATCTTGCAAGTTAAAAAAACAGTTGACTCATTAACTATATTCCTATATAATACATACATACAGCGTTAATCCAACCCGTATTTTTAACTTAAGATAGGAAACAAGATGGCAGAGATTTCAAGCCGCACAGTCGGCCCTAAAGGTGCTAAAAAGTCATTGCGTAAGGCTTTTAACAACAAGCGTCCAATTTTTCTTTGGGGCCCTCCCGGAATTGGAAAATCCGATATTATTAAACAACTCGGCACCGAGTTAGATGCTCACGTAATCGATGTACGTTTGAGCTTGTGGGAACCTACAGATATTAAAGGTATTCCATATTTTGATAGTAATACTGGTAAAATGGTTTGGGCTCCTCCTAGCGAGTTGCCAGACGAAGCATTGGCTAGTAAACATAAAACTATCATTTTGTTCATGGACGAAATGAACTCTGCGGCTCCTAGTGTACAGGCCGCGGCTTATCAGCTGATTTTGAATCGCCGTGTTGGCACTTATAAATTGCCAGACAATGTAGTAATGGTTGCCGCTGGTAATCGTGAAACTGACAAAGGTGTTACATTCCGCATGCCTGCTCCGTTAGCTAATCGTTTCGTTCATTTGGAAATGACTGTTGATTGGGACGACTACTTTGATTGGGCCGCTGAAAACAAAATCCACAAAGATGTTGTGGGCTTTTTGAGCTTTAGTAAGAAAGACTTGTACGACTTTGATCCAAAATCTACAAGCCGTGCATTTGCAACTCCACGTTCTTGGTCCTTTGTAAGCGAATTGCTTACAGACGATGATGTGGATACAGAAACACTAACTGATTTGGTTTCAGGTTCAGTTGGTGAAGGTCTTGCTCTTAAGTTTATGGCACACCGTAAACATGCCAGCAAAATGCCTAACCCTTCGGATATTTTGAGCGGTAAAGTTAAGAAAATGGATACTAAAGAAATTAGTGCTATGTATTCTTTAACTGTATCCTTGTGCTACGAACTTAAAGATTCCTGCGATAAAAAAGCTAAAAATTGGAATGAACAAGTTAATAACTTCTTCCAATTTATTATGGACAATTTTGAAACAGAATTAGTTATTATGGGTACTAAATTGGCATTGTCTACATACAAGTTGCCGTTGGATCCAGACGAAATTAAGTGTTTTGATGAGTTCCATGCTAAGTTTGGTAAGTACATCAGCGCCGCAACCGAAAAAGACGATCGCCGTAAGTAATTCGGTTTAACAGTATTTGACACCTCCTCCGGGAGGTGTTATACTATATACATAGTACAAATTCAGGAGCAAGAATGTCACATACAGATCCAATTATCGACAAAATTATCGTAGCCCGTGTAGGACTATTACTTCGCCATCCATTTTTTGGCAACATGGCTACACGTTTAAAAATTGAAGAAGGCTCGGAATGGATGGGTACTGCCGCTACAGACGGTCGCACCATTTATTTTAATCGTGAATTTTTTGAACCTTTGTCAGTAAAACAAGTAGAATTTGTCATTGCACACGAAATTTTACATAATGTATTTGATCACATGAGTCGCCGTGAAGGACGTGATCCAAAGATTTTTAACATTGCCGCCGACTATTGTGTAAACGGCCAATTGGTACGTGATCGAATTGGGGAACATAATATCGAAGGTATCAAAATCTTCCACGACAGTAAGTATTATGGCATGGGTGCGGAAGAAGTCTACGACAAAATCTTTGACGAAATGGACGAGGAAGAATTGAACCAATTGGGTCAGTTGTTGGACGATCATATCGACTGGGGTGATAAAGATGGCAGTGGTAACAAGCCTAGCTACACTAAAGAAGAACTAAAACAAATCCGTGACGAGATTCGTGAAGCTACTGTACAGGCCGCACAGGCCGCAGGTGCTGGTAACACTCCTGCTAGTGTACAACGAATGATTAAGGAACTGACTGAGCCTAAAATGAACTGGCGTGAAATCTTACGCCAACAAATTCAAAGTACTATCAAAGATGATTATTCGTTTATGCGTCCTAACCGCAAAGGTTGGCACATGAGTGCTATCTTGCCAGGTACACAATTTAAAGAAACAATCGATATCTGCGTTGCTATCGATATGTCCGGTTCTATCGGAGATGAACAGGCTAAAGATTTCTTAACCGAGATTAAAGGCATTATGCAAGAGTACCAAGACTTTAAAATTAAAGTATGGTGTTTTGATACTAAAGTTTATAACGAAGCCGACTACGATGGTTACTCGATGGATGAGTTTGATAACTACGAAGTTATGGGCGGTGGCGGTACTGAGTTTGATGCTAACTGGGAATATATGAAAGAGCATGATATTCAACCTAAAAAGTTTATCATGTTTACTGATGGATATCCTTGGGGCAGTTGGGGAGATGAAAACTACTGCGATACAGTATTCATTATCCACGGTAATAATACTATTGTTCCACCCTGGGGCGAATACGCATACTACGAACAAGTTAAGGAAACTGCATGAGTTTAAAAAATGGCAAACCAAATGCTTTAAATTATTTTGGTTTAAGGAGGGTTGAGTTTGCCTGCCCTCATTTTAAGTATATGACTTTGGATCGTTATAACCCTAGTATAGTCAAATCTATCGACTCCTGGATAAAGAAGAATTTAAATAATAGGTACTATGTTGGACAGGGCATAAGTCTTGATAATACCAATACTATTGTATATACTACACGTATTGGTTTTGAAAGCGAGAAAGAACTAAGTTTTTTCACAATTGCCTGTCCACATCTTCAAACTAGATAATTATATACGTACATATTAAGGAGATACTATGTCAGAAGAAGTTAAACAACCAGCGGCAGATGCAACCCCAGAAGCAGGTGCCCAAAATCCTAACGAATTAACAATCAATGATTTGCAAGCAATGAAAGTAATCATTGATATTGCCAGTTCACGCGGTGCATTTAAACCAAATGAAATGGTAGCAGTAGGCCAAACATACACTAAATTAGAATCATTTTTAGATGTAGTAGCAAAACAAGCAGAAGCACAGAAAGCCGCAACAGCGACAACAGGAGCCTAATATGGCAGAACTTAAACATGTGGCACGTGTCAAAGCTACTAACAAAAAATGTTTAGTAGCATATCGTACACTGCCTGGCGATGCACACTATTGCCTAATTGTACCAACAGAAAACATGCCTGACATTTATCATGATTCACTAATCAATTTAGTAGAAAGTGGTAGTGGTCAAGACGCATACGAGTTTGCAGATGCATTAGATCGTAATCAGTTTCCAGATGGCAGTAATATGCTTCGCTGGTTACATGGTAACAAACGATTGATTAAAGCACCTACTAGCGATATCGAAATGACTCCAACCACTGGTGTTGCATTATTGCTATCAGAACTTAATCAAATTATTGCTGAACAACGTGGTGTAGCAGTAGATGATTTGTCAGTTAAGGCAAATACACCTGAAAAGACTGAATCGGCTATCTTGCAAGACTCGCCAGAGGTTTTACCTAGACCAGCTGATCCAGTTATGTCAGATTCTGTTACAACTACTACTGTGCAAACTCCAACTTCATTCGATAGCCCAGATGCAGAAGCTAAGTTTTATCGTAGCCAAGCAGACAAGTTAAGCAAAGAAGCTGCCGAAATGCGTCGTAAAGCTGAAGCATTGGTACCAACTAAAAAGAAATAAATGGCTGGTCCGGGAAGAACTCTTCCCAAGGATGCTATTAAACATTGGCCAGAAGTATTTGGTGACGTACATTTAAATGTCGTACCTTTAAGGTATCTCCATACCGTATTGGTCAATTTTAAGGATGGCAAAACTTGGGAAATTAAAATAACACTTGAAGCAAAGAGAAACGGTTGGCCTGCCTTTGAAAGAAATCTAGCAGATCTAGTTAAAAGCTACGAAGATAAAATTGATAATATCGATTTTAAGTTAGACACAATCAAAGTTAAAAAAGACATTGAAAAATCAACCCAGAAATTTTTAAAGAAAAAGAAGCTATAAATAATGCATGTTCGATTACTCAGTTACTCCCAACCCACACAAGAATTTGCAAATCTTGGCATCCAAGATGCACAGGAACTCATTGCGTATTGCGCCCGTGTCAGCAATCCCAGCAATCAACTTAACACCGAAACATCAGACAAACTCATCAAGTACTTGGTTAAACACCAACACTGGAGCCCACTCGAAATGGTGTCAGCCTGTATTGAAATCGCCACAACAAGAGATATTGCACGACAAATCCTCAGACATCGTAGCTTCAGCTTTCAAGAATTCAGTCAGCGATATGCTGACCCTACTAAAGACTTGTCGTTTGTATTGCGAGAAGCACGACTACAAGACACCAAAAATAGACAAAATAGTATTTCCTCAAGCGATACAGAGTTACAAGCATGGTGGGATGCCAAGCAAAAATTCATCGTTGAACATAGTCGTTTAATCTACGAAGAAGCTATTGAACGAGGTATTGCTAAAGAACAAGCTCGTGCAGTACTACCAGAAGGTCTTATAGAAAGTAGGATTTATATGAATGGTACACTACGTAGTTGGGTACACTTTATAGAATTACGTAGTGCTAACGGTACACAGAAAGAACACCAAGAAGTTGCTATTGCTTGTGCTAAAGTAATAGCTGAGATCTTTCCGCTAGCCAACGAGCTTCTAGCCAAGTAAAATCATTTATCTTAGCAAGTGCCTCCTTATTGGAGGCATTTTTTTCTCCGTAACTTCTGCCAGTAATTGCACCCATATAAGCATAGTTACCGTACGGAGCGTAATCATTTAGTTGACACCAGAAGTATAATCTAGCTAAAGACTCTTCATTGTTAATTACTGCTAGTTTACAACACTCTCTAAAAGCACTACGCCAGGTGCTAAACTCATCTGTATTAAATGCTGTAATATTACTTACTTCACTCATTACTTTAAAATCTTTACTGATATTTGTAGTCATATCAACAGTTGTTGGATCTAATGCTAGTGTTAGTTTACGTGGTAATAGTTTTACACCGCCATATCCATAAGTTAAATTATTGATTGGATTACGACTAGACCAAACATGCACACATTCGTCATCGTATTCAGTTACTTTGTAATCAAAGTTAAATGAATCTAATACTTGTGCATCGCCATCTACTACCCAAAACATTTTGGTAAAACATTTCTTAGCGGCGGCAATATGAGCATTGTGTATTCCTTGTACATTGGACACACGCTTTACAGGAAAACGTTTTGCTAATCTGGCATAGTTTTCTTCTGCGTTAGGCTCGTTATAACTTATAAAAACAATATCGTACATTATTGTTTCCTTAAACTCCTAGGCACATTCATATATACAGTCTTAAAAAAATGACTCCCGGCTGGATCTAAATTGGCAATTTCCATACTGAGTTTTTCTTTAAGCTCTCTAACTAAAAAATTTATATAGGCAGTAGTAGCTTCAGGATCTGCTTCTTCGTGTTTTTCACTCCAGTAGTTTGTAAGATATTCAAAATCTCTTACATTGGCGTAATCCCAGTCTGTACACATAGTATTATAGCAACCTTCTCTTGCTCCGAGTATACTCCATATACCATTCTCAACATCAGTACCTACACTTGACCAAACTAGCAGTCTATGATAATTTTGCCACCAAATTTCTTTCATGTCTTTAACTTTTGCACCTTGTAGCAGACACATTTTAACACCTTCACGGAACCCTGCTCGCCATGCTTGGAAAGGAGTAGCGTTGGTAAAACTCTCACTATAACATTCGTTAAACTGATAGTATCTCTGATCAAAGCAAAATTCTACACGGCCTTGCACATCATTTGGATCACTATTTTCGTGTGTACGCATATTATTAACAAAGTCACGTGTCCATAATTTTAATCCGCCATTACCGTAACGTAATCCATTTACATGAACATGTCCTGCCCAACTAAACACATTGGATTCTGTGAATTTTTCACCATCTATATCTATTTCAACTTCTAAGAATTTAGGATCTACTATGTTATCTGCATCTACAGTAACAAAATATTCAGTTTCACTTAATGCGGCGCAGGCTTTGTGTGCGGCATCGCTACCCTTAACTCCGTGTATACGTTTTGCCCAGGGAACTTTGTCGCAGAGATCTGCATAATTTTTTTCTGCATTTGGTTCGTCGTAACTTAGAAAAATAATATCTTGTTCGATAATTTTAAGTTTACTCATTTATAATTAATCCATAAGATTGGAAAGTTATTTTACTAGCTATAGAAATTTTATCTATGTGTGATTCAAATGTACTTTCAAAATTTACAATAATTGAATCTTGTTTAATTAAATCGTCGGTTGCTATGAATATAGTTCTAATTAGAAAATCAAAATCGTTTTCCAATATAACAAAGAACACTACATTCTTACTAACTAAACTATCATCTAATCTTTCTTTAGCATCCTTAGACAATTTGAATTCCCAAGAAGATTTAACACCATTCCATACTACTGTTAATTCTGTTTTATCAGTTGGTGTATCTGTAATCCATTCAAATACATTGTTTCTAAAACCATACATTTGTTCAGTAATTTGCATATGGACTAATTTAGTAGTTCCATCTTGTGTCTTTGCATAGCCTACTACATGCTCGTGCATCTTACGAACACCAGAATTAAACTCATTAAACTCGTCAAGCGTTAGTTCAATACTATGTGTATGATGCGGTAGTTTTTCATTAGATACAGAATAAATTACACCAGTTTTCTTATCATAGTGTGCATAGTACGTTGTATCAATTTGCGGGATTGGAAATAGTTTACGAGCCATTTAAAGCCTCCAATCTTTGTAAAATTTTATCTGTAATAAAATTCTTTTCCACATAATGGAATAATTTACTTTGCTTAATATTGCCTACAATTAATTCGCCACGGCTATTAAAGATAAAAGGAACAGCATCTTGCCAACTTAATGGAATAGTTGGCCATCCTTGTATAGGTGTTTTCATATGAACAAAATTCATAGGATTACATACGTCTATGACTTGTTCATGGACGCCCATAATTTCTATTGCAGTTGCCGCCGCTAAATCCATACTTAACCATTCTTGGTATTCTTTCATAGCAAAATGATCATAACACCACTGCCAGTTATTACACACAAATTCTAGTATTTTATAAAACTCAAATGCTGGTTGATTCTTTTTAAAATAATGCAAGGCAAAATACGGATTAGACAAATGATTTGCAATAAATGCCTTACGATGATAAGTGTCTTGTATTAATTCTAATTTATAATTCTTAATTTGACTACAAAATTTAACATCATAATTTCTACAATAATCCCACCATGTAGAAATATCTTCAAGCATGAGCATATCGGAATCTAATACAATCGTTTCTTCATACGGTGTGGCATAGTACATTTTCCATCTATGTTCACCTTGCAATACGCTAGTGCCTTGCGATTCAAACGGAATAGGAATAATCTGATCAAATACATGAATATATTTTTCAGGTACTGGACTATTTGTAACTAGTGATACGTTCTTAACTGTAGTTTGACTTGACTTGATACTTAATGCTAAAGCATAAGCCTGCTTAACATAATCGACAGTTTCAGTATTTTGTGCAAATAATAAAAATCCTTTAGACACCTAAACCTCCGTCTATATAACGACTCAAACTTAATTTGTTAATTACATGTACATCTAAGCCTGTAGTTTTAGCCGCAATATATTCTCCTAAGAAATCTTTTTTCTCAATTAAAAATTTCATTTTATTGCCGTCAATTTTTACAAGTATATCTCTATCCATAGCATAGAACATTTTACCAGGAAGTTCTACTGCAAATTGTCCGTTAGTTTTTCCATTCATAATATGTATAGCAATACTAAAGGCAAAATCATTCCTAAACAGTGGACTATCTATGCTATACAATGTTCTAAAATAAATCCAGTTTGTTTTAATGTAGGTTATAAGATCAAAGAAGCTTTGCATAATTTCATTTTTTTGAAATACAAAAGCTGTAGCCCAATAAAAAGGAATACTATATGGATTAATTCTTTTAAATTCAGGACCTGTACGCCAGTCTGTTATATCCATGCTTCTTGAATAAATTTGAAAATCATGATCGTTTTCAAATGCAGATTTAAGTAAAGAAGATCCTAGTATGTAATCACTATCGATTACTAGTGTTTTATCGTATGGTGTTAAATTGTATACTTGACTACGTGACAAGTTTTTCCAATCTAGCATTTTAGACGATAAGGAACCGTCATAAAATTTCTTTTGATATTCTTGTTTTGCTATTGGAATTTCTATTACTTGATCAAAAGGATGATCAGCATACGTATCAAGAAATAATCTTTTATTGTCTGTTACTAGCGATACAGGAATTTCTAAATATTCTTTAACACGACCAGCGGCAAACACCGCCATTTTATTGTAATCAATAGTAGCAGTATTCTGAGCAAATATTAATGCTCCGTTTGTCATAGCTCTACAATATCCGAGACTTTTCTTTTAGATTTAATCTCATTAAATTTTTCAGTATATTCATTTAATACTTCAAAATGTACAGAAATAATATTATCAAAAAACTCCTGTACATTGGAAATGATTACAGGATAATTATTAGCATCTAAAAATGGCACATCTGTTGTATGTCCAAGATCCAAAATTGTTTTTGTAAGATTGATTAGCTCAGGTGTGATTTTAAATGTTGCACCCTTGACATAATAGAATAACTTTTGATCGTATTCTTCAAAAATTATGCGTCTTTGATTTGAAAGTGTAGCCATATAATTTGCTACACTAAATGCTTTTTCGATTCTTTCGTCCATAGATAACTCCGTAATGTACATAATACACTACAGTAATTATCTTGTCAATGGATTAGGTTAAGCTGGTCCTGAAGAAGCGGCACTTGGGAAATAGCTATTTGGTGTGGTCATTGATACGTTTCCACCAGTTGCATAGTACGCTGTTACGGTACTGGTTAATGTACCTTCTACGTTTTCATCAATACCATAAGGGCCGTATGGTCCATAGGTAGTTGTATTTGCAGTAGTTGAAAGATCTGCAAATTGAATTGTAAGTGTAATTACAGTTCCAGTACCATCAATATTTGCATAGATAGTAATTGCATTAGGACTGTATGTAGGACTTGCAGTTGCTTTAGTATATATCTGTTGGTTGCTTGTATTTAAACTAGTATAACCAATGCCGCCTGCGGCAGTACCGCTTGGAGCTGTAGTTCCATTAACACCAAAAGCAACAGTTCCCATACCACTTAATATAGTTGCCCAATCGTTACCTTTTTGTTGACTACCGTCAACTGGTATAGCTGTTAAACTTCCAGTGATTTGGAGTTGTCCGCCTGAATTAAAATAGTATCGAGCGGCGGCAGCACTTGGAAATGCTATTGTTACACTGTGAGTAATTGTTCCATTCCAAGGAGTTGTTCGTTGGTCCGACTTCAATGTAGTTGAAGTCATCTGTGTACCATCAGCTGTAAGTTTTTGAGCAAGAATTAACTGTGCAAAATTATAGTAGGCCGCACGGTCGTACTCTCTAACTAGCGTTGTAGTTGTCACATCTGTTAAATTTCCAGATTCGTTTTGACCAGTTTGGTGCTGACGGCAACAAACCATGTCTGCTTTGAGTTTTTGCCAATCAGTGGCTTTAATTTTGTCGCCTACAGCAACTTGGCTACTACTAACTAGTTGTCCGTATCCAGTAGTGCCTGAACCAGCACCCAAGACGCTGGCGGCTACTGATTGTATAGCATTGTAGTCACTAGCGAGAATTCGTGTACCTTGTCCAGCCATTTTTTATCCCTTATAAATCTATTATAGTATTATACATTCAACTAGTGTTTCATCTGTACTGTTACAATCTTCAAGAGCAACACCAAATACAATTGGTGCAACTTCAGCTCCAGAAAGCATAACATTTATGCTGACACCTAAACCATTTCTATAAGCAGCCATTTGGTCGCCTTTCTGGCATCCACCGATTACTCTAACTGGAACTCGTCCTTTCAAAGCTACGTATACACCACCTTCAAGTTCAGAATTCATCATATATCCTGGCTGTGTACTTATCACACCAATTGGTTGAGCACCAAATTCATTGCATGGACATATTTCTGCAGAACCGCCTACTGTAACTACTGTACCCGGTATTAGTTCTCCATATTCAGGACTTGGTAAATATTTCTCAGCCAAGTCAGCATAAAAACTTGTTGTACTTGCACCGTTAAACACACTGGCATTTACAGCACCTGTACTATCACGAGCAACAATAGTATTATTACTTGAGGCAACACTAGCAGTTCTATATACACCACCTACTGATACACTATCAGCTTGTGTTGCTGTTCCATGGAATGTAGTAGCCCAGACATCACTCCATACCAATGAACTAGTTCCTAAACTACTTACCCCGGTAGTACCTGGTACTACTGTCAATCCGACTAATTGTAAAGGAGTTTGAACCTGAGAAGCTACTGTTGTTTGAAACTTGATAGTATCATTACTTTGATTCTGAATAACTGGAGTAGATGCGTTGTCATTGAATACACGCAATCTTGTAACTGGATTACCAACGGTATAACCAACGTCTGCAAAATTAACAACACTACTAAATCCTGCACTACCAGTTTGAACAAAGTTACTAGCGGCTAATCCACCTAGTCTATCTGAGTTAGTAGCAGTTCCCCAGAATCTGTGAGCACTGGTTGTAACTCCAGGAGTACCGCTATTGTTTGTATAGCACAATGTAACACCTTGCTGAATTGTAGTAAATCCAGTAATAGAGTTTTGTGTATTATCTAATGTAAATGCCGCATCAGGGTTAATAATAAAGATTGTTTGGCCATTATCAATGGCTTCAATAATTGTATGACTACCGCCAAATGAATCTTTAACACTAGTACTCAACATTTGAGTAGTTAATGAACCTTTAACTGCTTGTGGGCCAATTAATGTAAAATCTGTACCGTTGTATGCTTTTAACTGATTAGTACTTGTATCAAACCAAAAGTCGCCAACTGTAAGGCCGCTAGGAGCATTTGAACCAATTTCTGCGCCACCAGTTGTGCGCCACTTGGCGGCATCCCAGAACTTTAATTTACTAGTTCCGCTATCAAACCAAATCTGTCCTGCTACCGGGCCCGGAGGACTGTTAGCACTGGCAAAATTTTCCAGCAGATAGACAAAATTTTCGTTTTGGAGTTGTCCGTATCCAGCGTAATTCTTTCCGATTAATTTAATGTCCAGGCTAGCATCTACGGTGCCGTCTGCGACCGTTGCAACTAGTGTTCCATTGTAGTGATTGATAGTATATGCCATCGCCCCTGTTCCTTATTCTTTAGTATTTATCATTATTTTGGCTGTCTTTACCAGCTAGTAATTGCAGTTCGCTTCCATGTGTTGGTTGCAACACACACATACAAATACGTAGAACTCCATGCAATCTGCCCTGCTACGCCCGCAGATGTACTAGTTGCAGGAGTAGACGCTGATATTCTAAAAGTTCCGTTTACATCTAGTGTTGTTTGTGGATTATTAGTAAAAATACCGGCTTTATTACCTGCTGTACTAATATAAAGAGCAGTAACTTGTCCACTGTTTAATACAGATATTTGGAAATCTTGATTAGGTGTATTTGATTGCATCTGGAATACTCCAGAGCTAACATTAAGTTGATTTTGACTTAGCGTTCCTAAAATTAACGGAGTAGTATTAGCTATGGTTATTGTACCTGATAAATTACTATCATCTGTCAAAGAAACAAAGTCTGCCGCAGTATATGTTTTTGCATTAGCACCTACTAAGGTTTGAGCACTTACCGCAGGCACATTAAATACTACACCCGAGTAACTGCTAGCAGTGAATCCAATGTTTATATTCCCGCTAAATCCTGTTATAGGTGAACCAGGTGTAAAAGCATCTTTACTAAAGATTCCAAGCAATATACCGCCCACATACATGTATACAATCGTATGTCCAATTTTATTGATATCAAGCACATCTTCAACTATAAATCCACTTTGTCCTTGAGTTGATGTATAGATAGGGCCTGCAAGTCTATTCTGAGTTCCGTCATTAAAGAATAACTGACTAGTAGCACTATTAATCCAAATATCACCAGTTGTCAAACTACTAGGAGCACTAGAGCCAATAAGAGTACCACCACTGACTTTAAATTGTGCGCCGTCATATACTTTTAAACGATTTTGTGTAGTATCAAACCATAATTGTCCAATAATAGGATGTGCTGGCTGGCTAGTATTTGCAAAATTTTCTAGCAAATGCACAAAATTATCATTAATGAATACTCCATATCCAGTAGAATTTTTACCTACTAAGGTTAAATCGGTAGCTTGCTGATCGATAGTTCCATCAATAATCGATGTTAGTGTGCTTCCGTTAGTTAAATTTATTGTATAACTCATTAAATAGCCCCAGTGAAAATTATGTAGTTAATAGTTTGATATGGATTCATTACTGTTAACGGAGTTCCAGTAGTGCTACTAATCATACTACCGCTATCTGATAATCCATAGCCCTGAGCAGTACCACCTGTTGAAGCCAAACCACGTCCGGGAGTAATATCTGTAAGTTTACTTTCGTCTGAACCAACCACTGGGTTTGGATTGCCCACTGCATAAAACTGTTGATATCCATCGTTAAGATTATGTTTGTGATCTGGAAGATTAGTTGTTTGTAATGTAATTGATTGACTACCTGCTGTTAATCCAACGTTATCTGCATTTACGTCTGAAACTCTATTAGCCATTCCGCCACTTGTAGATATTAACGCACCTGAGCCGTCTTTACTTGGAACAGTAATCTTGTTATTCATATTGTCTGCACCGAGCGGAAATCTACCTCTTAGGTCAGGAATAGCAAATGTTGCTTGTCCAGCTAACGCACTGGCCGCTTTGTAAGTATATTGTAGTACACCAAATAGTGCAGGATATTTGCTAATTTGTACTTCGGTACCGTCACATAACAAGTAACCTGTCGGAACAGTTGCCGCAGTTCCTGCAAAAGGAAATATTGCACCAACTGGTACAGTGGCTATATGATTAAACAAGACTGATTTACTCATACTTGCTAGTCCAGCACCTGGTCTGTATACTAAGAATTGATCAGTTAGCTGGCTATCGCTTACTGGTGCTCGACTAGTAATAATACCTTGGTTAATACTAGTATTAAAAGTCAATGTTCCTGTTTGGGTTACACCATTAAAACTTACACCTGGACTAGATACATCGCCTGTTAAAACAAATGTTGTAGCTGTTTGCAAAAATGCGGCGCCGCCGCTAATACTACCTGTTAAAGATCCGCTAAATGATCCGCTAAAGTTACCTTGGAATGTCTGTGCATAGATATTTCTAAAAGGTCTAGCGGCTGTACCAATATCATATGTATTGGCCGCTGAATCAGATCCGGGTAACAATACACTTGCCGCCACTGGTTGTCCGTTTCCGTCTAGATAATTGATATAGTTTTGACCGTATGTTATAACATCATCGCCAAATCTTGATTTTTTAGCAACAGTTAAACCACCAGCTGTTTGTATACTTGCACCGCCTGGATCAAAAGGACTTACACTAGTATAATCAATATCTGCAATACCAGTTACAATTAGTCTACCTGGTACTGGTGCTGTAGGAACTGTTCCGAAAAATTGCAAAGTTACTGTTCCATTAGATGCACTACCGCTAGTATGAGAAGGTGCAACTACTTCAGTAGTACCTGCTGTTGTAACTTTGTAGTAATAATTGTTATAAGTGATATAACTGTTAAGTGCTAATAGCGTATTGGATGTCCAAGGTACTGCTTGTGTACTAGGATCATCTTTAACTGTTAAGCCGCCGATAATATCTAGTGTACTTTGTGGGTTTGTATTATTTGCACCAAGTCCTAACTTAGCATCCGCACTTAGGTGGAAGCTGGTAATAACTGATCCCTGGTTGTTTGTACTAAGTTCAATGCTATTACCACTGTTCTTAGAATATAAAACAGTAGAGTTACCGTTAACACCAATGTTAAATCCAAGATTGGCACCAATTGTTAAACCGCCATCATTACGCAAGTTAATTGGAAAGTTGGCAATAGTGGTCGAATCGCCACGAAGGAAGTTGGCAGCTGGAACTGCTGTGGTTCCAACTAGTAGTGCATCTGCTTGTTGGGCAGTTCCCCAGTAGCGTGTTAGGCTATTTACATTAGTTGAATCAGTTGAACTTAAATTTACACCTTGGTTAATAGCTTGGAAGCCGGCAATTGCTGACTTTGGAGTAAATGTATCCTTACTAATAATAACGATTCTATAACTCTTTAGTAAATCAGTACTACTTGATGAGTAAAATGTTACAACGTTGTGATCAATGTTATTAGTATCTGTAATAGTTTCAACAATAGGACCTGTTTGTAAGCCTGCACTAAACTGTGGGCCTACTAAAATCCAAGCACTACCTGAATACAAGTATAACTGACTAGTATCTGTATTGACCCAAAGGTCTCCGGAAGTGGCCGCACTTGGTGCTACTCCAGATTTTTTAAGACTGCCCGCTGGATTCCAAGTTGTACCATCGTAAACTTTTAGAATGTTTGTGTTGGCCGCTGTATCAAACCACAACTGACCTTGTACAGGATTAGTAGGTGCTGTATCGTTGGCAAAATTTTCTAATAAATGTAGAAAGTCTGTAGCAATAATAGAACCGTAACCAGCATAATTTTTACCTGGAAACTTTAAACTAGTGGTATTATCTACTGTACCATCGGCAACTGTAATAGGTTGCTTGTCAGGGTTATTAGATTGTGTAAACGTAACTTGATATGACATCTATTACACTCCTACTAGGCCAGTTAAACTTTGAATACGTACAGTATAATCAATTTGAATTAAACGGTTCAAACTTTTTAATACTGGATGGAATACTACGTGTGTTAGTAGTAGGCTATTTCCAGCTGAACTGTAACTCTTAAGTCCTAGTTCATCAAATACATAAGCACTTTCACCACTATTAGTTGTATCATAAGCAGTTTGTCCGCCAGGCTCACCGTAGTCTAACAAACAAGTTACAAATAAATCTGTATAATTGTGTCCAGTTACGTGACGTGTTTCAATAAAATTTCTGCTAGGATCTGTGTTGTTGCTACTTTGTTGATTGACAACCTTAGCATAGGTCTCGTTGTATAAACTAGCATTAGTTCCGCTAGTATTTGGGGTCAAATATGTAATAATTCCGGTAGGATCGATGGTAGTTCCGCCGTTGCCAAAAGCCATTTGATAAACAAATCCGTTACCGCTATCGGCTAAACTTTGTGCTAGAGCTATACTAATGTTTTCATAGTGAATAGCATTACGTTTATCAATATAAACTTCCTTAGATTCAGGGTCAAATATCTTAATATGACCCTCAATATGAATTCCGGTTGCGTCTTTAGTCTGCATATCAATCTCTCTTTATCTTGTATTTAGCTGGTTTCATTATCTGCTAGTTTAATCTTTTAGAATGGTTTACTTGCTGAAGTTGTCACAGAACCTGTATTTGTTACATTATTAAAGTTACTAGCATCGTGTCTTGGATCCAATCCTGTCATCAAGTACCTGGTATTTGTTATGAAAGTTAGCGGACCAATTGGCACTGTACAGAACGAGAAAGCTGGGTCATAAACGTAAGATCCTACAACAACTCGCATGTTAGTCATTAGTCCGGGCCAGCTACGTACATAACTCATACCTATACGTGTTGTAGCGGCAGTATAGTTAAGTGCGTTAGTTTGGGTAGCTCCGCATCTTACACCGTTAATAAACAACGCTTCAGTTGTGCCGTTACGGGTCAGAGCATAGTGATACCAAGTGTTAGCTGACATTGTTGGTACTGTGTAAGTAAAACTTCCACCGCCGCCGTTCTTGTCTGAGAATATGCTAGTTGAACTAGATACTATTAAATTCATCATTCCTGAGCCATCACCGGCACTGGCATTAGCGCCAAATAAGGCATATTGGTTAGCAAAGTCTGGCAGTTGGAACCAACCTTCAACAGTATATGATCCTGCCCCGAGTGCAAACCCTGTAGATAAATCTAACATACGTGTGCCGGCAACACCGCCTGGAAAACTTAAACTACCGCCTAGTGTTCCTCCGCCTGTAAGGGTTCTAACTGTTTCAAATTGTGTAGAAATTCCTGAAGCATCTAGCGCAGTTGTTTGGTGTTTCATTCTGTACAAGGTACCAGTAGCCATACTGTTGCCCGAGCTTTGACTTTCGTCACCAGCAAATCGTAAAGGACTCGACCAGCCAGCAGCCGCTGTCATAGTAAAGTTAGTTATTAATTGTCCGTTTCTATAAACTGTAACGCTAGTTCCATTATAGACAAAATCATACCAAGCTGGCGGATTGGTCAGTGCGCCAGCTGTAAAATTTAAATCGATTGTAGTGTTAGGGCTGGCAAATGATCCTGTTTCAAAGTTGGTCCATTTTCTAGCATAGATATAATTTCCGGATCTACCACCAGATCCAACTGCTAAGTTATTACCAGTGAACAATGGAACATAGTGGCCGCCGCCTGCGTTAGGCACGTTAGCCAACATACTAATAGTATATCCGCCTACACCTGTTCTTGTAGTAGGAACATCTACATAAGGTTTTACAGTTTCAGAAGCTTGTATACCGCCACCGTAGCTAGAATCATAAGTTGGCTGTCCACTAACTGTTGAAACTGTGGCAACAATACCTGACACACTGTCTACCCAGTTAGCTGAGAATGGAGATAGCGCAGTGATTGATCCGCTTGCAATACCATTATTAGTTAGAGCGATCGTATTTAATGAATTGTCTACAATAGGATAGACACCCAAAGATAATAAAAATTGTCGTACAGAAGGCAAAGGTGATGAACTACTGTATGCAACTGCAAGGTTGTTGGTTACTGTAAAATTATTAGCACTTGAATCAGTCAGTAATCCGCCACTATTAGTAGTATTCAATAATAATGCTGTACTGTATGCACCATAAGAATAAGGCGTAGAGCTATATGTTGCACGACCGCCAACGTTGGTAACAGTTGTTATACCAGCAGTGTCGGTAAACGCAGTTCCAGATGCATTCACTTGCATTAATAGTTGTGTGTTGGCTACTGCTGTTAACTGTGCTGTTGGTACTGTAATCGTAGTTGAATTTGTAGCATACACAGTTGACCCAACAACTACTCGCAGGTTAGTTATCAACATATTAGAACCGTAGGCACTTGATCCGCTCCAAGAGTTAGAAGCTACTTGATTGCCAGTTGCAAAGCTACCATATGCCCAAGATTGTCTGCCAGTGGCCAGCTGATTGCCGTTGACCCAAACGTTAACATAAGTACCGTCATAACTGGCGGCCACGTGATACCAAGTGTTTAAGGCATAATTGTAACTCCAGCTTATTGCTTGGCTATAATTGTTTTGTACTGCACAGCCGGTTCCAGCCTGAAAGTAAAACATCATACCAGGAGTTCCGCTAGTACCAATTATGTTTTGAACACCAGTATCGTTGAAATAAACAAATGCTTCAATAGTCCAACTACTTGTTCCAAATGTAATAGCTGGACTTAATGTTGCGTAAGTGGCTACACTGGTAGTACCCCTAGTGGTAAATGATAAACTACCACCAGCAATAGATGTTGCTGTGGCTGAGATAGCTGTCAGTGCCGCAGTTGGTGGAGTAAAGGCACTAGTATAAACTGCAAGTCCGTTGACCCATCTAAAATTAGTCATGTTGCCAAACAGCACGTTGGTGCCTGCGGCGTTTGCTTGTGCGCCTATTACTATGGGTGAAGTCGGTGCGTCAAGGTTAAAGTTAGCTGTGGTAGTTCCTACAAGAACACCATTTAGGTAATAGCTCATAGTAGTGCCATTACGAACCAATGCATAGTGATTCCAAGTATTCAATGGTGGTAAAGTTCCACCTGTGATAGACCAAGTGCCAGTACCGCTCATATAAGGAAAGTTCTGACTTGTACCTATTGGCCAGTAAAAAGAATGGGCGGCACTGGTATATCCAAACGGACTGTCGTATGGTCCACGGTAGTATTGATTCAACCAATACTCTATGGTGAAATTATTAGTGCCTGTAGCGAATGCCGCGTTGGCTGGTATGGTAAGAGCTTGGAGTTGTGATCCGTTGAATGCCGCACTACCGCCCAAAGTTGAATAAGAAACCAGCGGTAGTGGTTTAGTAGGCGGAGTAAAGTTGCCAGTATAAACTGCGCTTGCCGCTGTTCTAAAATTTGACATACTACCTTGATATAGCCCGCCGCCACTTCCGTTTGCTCCGACACGTACTACACCGTTGCCTATCGTTCCAGCTTGTGTATCTGTTGTAGCATCTGCTGTGCCATTAACGTATAAAGTCACTGTACTACCACTACGCACTAGAGCAATGTGATACCATGTGCTAGTAGAAAGAGAGGCTCCTGAAGTGGTGTAAGCTACAGAACTTGATCCAAACAAATTTGAATTTATTGTGGCACCATTTAGAGCTAGATTATATCTGTTAGTGGCTTCTGTGCCTAATGAAAACAGTGTATGGGTTCCGGTTAAGTTTGTTGGATAAAACCAACCTTCTACTGTAAAGTCACCAGTAAAGATAAATGTGCCACGTGTACCTGTAGCCGGAGCACTTAGATATTGATTTGATCCGTTAAAACTAGCACTGACTCGTTGTGGAGGACCACTAAAATCAAACGCTAAAACACCGCTGCCGGCAGCGGGTACAAGTGTGCCACGAGTCGCTGTTAATGCACCACTCATATTAGGTCACTCCCACACCACTAATATACCAGGTAGTATTTGTCACTTTTTGCAATGATACCATACCATAAGTTGCCACAGTACGTGTACCGGTTTGGCTCGTAGCTTGTCCGCCCCATTGTAGTACATCACTTCCGCCGATAGCGATAGTAATACCTGCGCTGGCTATCACATTAATAATAGTACCTACTGGGAAAGGCGTAGTTCCGTTGGCCGGTATTGTTAAGTTACCGCCTGCATAAATTGTCTTACCGATATCACCTATCACTAGAGTATATGTACTAGCTTGTGTATTAATTGGGCTACCAATGTAACCCAAACTTGCGGCTGTACTTGTTGATGTAGCTGTCGCGGCTGTTGCCGTTATTGTAGTCGGTAAATCAGCATTCACTAATGCACGGAATGCTGGAGTGCCAGCACTACCATTTGGACTAGCTAATACATAATTTGCTGTTTGACTAGTATAAGGTGCAATATAATCTGTACCGGCTACTGCGGCAGTTACGTTACCACTTGTGCCATTACTCTTTAATAGACCAGTAGCACTAACTGCCGTTTGATAATCAGTACCGGCAGTTGCCGCTGTTATAGCAGTACCGTTACCTTTTAGTAAACCAGTAATGCTTGTTTGAATAGTAAGAGAACTACTAGTTACCGAACCGGCAAATCCATTACTACTTGCCACTGTTAAACTACCTAATATGCTAGCTGGGCTTGCAGGTGTAAACACAAATGTGCCATTTGAATAAGTTAATGCACTAGTTGTTCCAGTTGCGGCGTTGGAAGTTAATGTTAAACTACTTGTTTGTATTGGAGTAAATCCTAATGCAGTAGTAACATCACTGCTGGTTAATGTAATTGCACCTGTGCGTGTGTTAAATGATACCACTGCATTAGATCCTGGAATCTGTACCCAATTCTGGCCATCATAAATTACTAGATCACCTACATTAAATAATCTACTTGCGGCACCTAATGTTTGTGTACCTGCTACACTTACAATATATTCATTACCTGCTTTGGCAGTTGCTTGATTTGCAGACAGAGTAGGAGTATTAGTACTTGCATTCCAACTACCTTTAAAAATCGTAGCACTTGTTAATGCTCCGCCAACACTGATAACTCCGTTATTAATTACAATGCTAGTGTTGTCAATTTTAATACCGCCTAATACTGTATCAGTTGCAGTTGGTAAAGTATAAACAGTTGCTGGATTATATGTAAAAATATTCCCATATAAACTTAAACTGCCTCCCACTGTTGCTGTTCCAGTGTTTACTGTATAAGTTGGAATTACTGCTGGCGCAAATGTAAATGTTCCTGCATTATAAGTTAATGCTCCGCCAGCACTTGCTGTGGTTGTTGCTACACTTAAATTGTTTACAGGAGTAAATCCTAATGCAGTTGTAACATCACTACTGGTTAGTGTAACTGCTCCAGAACGAGTATTAAATGTTGATACTCCATTACTTCCTGAAATATCAATCCAGTTTGCTCCATCATAAATTACAAAATCACCAACATTATAAGTTTGAGATCCGTTACCTAAATTTTGTGTACCGGCAACATTCACTGCATACTGCCAGCCTTGTGTACCAACTCCGCTAGCTAGTGTAGGTGTATTTGTACTTGCATTCCATGTTCCTTTAAATACCACAGTTCCAGTTACACCTGTACTAATTACTCCACTGCCATTAATAGTAATACTAGTTCCATCAACTTTAACTCCACCTAGTACATTTGTACCTGCGGTTGGCAACGTGTAAGCACTAGCACTACTAATAACTCCAGTAGTATTGTTAATTGTGATTGTAGTACCATCAACAACTACTCCGCCCAATGTGCTGGTAGTAGCTTTTGGCAATGTATAAGCACTGCTACTAGAAATAACACCGTTATTAATACTAATAGTTGTACCATCTACTTTAACACCACCTAGCTGAGTCGTGCTAGCAGTTGCTAAAGTTATTGTACCGTTTGAATTATTAAGTCCGCTAGTTGCTACTGCTGGAACTAAAACGCCGCCTATTGAAACTGTATTAGCTGGAAATAGTGCAGTAACCGCACTAATAATTCCATTGCTAATTGTAATAGACGACCCATCAGGTCTAACTGTTCCTAGTGTTGCTAGTGTTGCTGCCGGTACTTGTACGCCAGCATACAGTTCACTAAAATTTGAATTTATTTTCAAACCGGCAGTATGGAGTGTGTCTCCTGTACCGTCATTTATTACTGTTCCGGTGTTGATTAGTTGTTGACTCATTTTATTTTCCTTGATCGAATGTTATATCGCCATTATCAAACGTATTATTGTTATTGTCTAACGTCATAGTTTTCGCTGTATTAGTAGTTGTAGATACTGTACTTATCTGAGGCAGTCCTTGATAAGAAATGCCCGCTTTTAATTTTAAAAATTTAGCTAAAGGTGTCGAACTAGTAGCAATATTTCCAGTATCATTTGCCCAAACTGTACCTTTACGCTGTATAATTGTAATAACTGTACCAGCACTTAGTGCATTTGACAATACTAGTTCGTTATTAACGCTATCTACTGCAAAATCTGCTGTGAAACTTACATCACCAGCTGGGCTGTCTGGAGCTTTATCTACGTTATAAACGCTGTATGGATGTTTCTTCAAATGTATATTTCCTATGAAGAATTTTCTTACAGAATCGGCTGTCGCAGTGGTTGTTCCAGAATCATAAGTTCCGTTACTATTTGGTAAAGTTACTAATGAATTAAATTTTGCTCCGCTTTGATGCGCAGAAGTTATTGTATATTGATAACTGTTTACTGTGATAATTTGTCCAACTGTATATTGTGTATTTGGTTCCCATGCAACAGACGCATTATACCCGCCAACAAATACATCTATATCATCAGCTTGGCCGTATACAGGAGCACTAATTGTAGTTGTAGTTGAAGTACTATATACTCCTGGATCTGTAGGATAACTTAATGTAATTGTATGTGTGCTAGAAATTCCAGTTGGCAGAGTTGTAATTTGTCCGTAGTTTACTGGGAATACCAATGTAATTGTTGTAGTGCTACTTGCTGTGCATAAGAAAGTTCCGTTATACTGTGTAGGATATGCTCCAGTAACAGTATAATAGATTCCAGTTGCAGGAGCAGTAGCTTGCGTAGGTATTACAAAAGAATAAATTACCGAGCCTTGGACCGTAGATCCGTTTTGACTCGAGTTAGTACCATCTAATACAATATCATTTGCTGAATATGTGGTACCTGCACTACCACCATCATCTACTGTATATGGAATACTAGATACTGTTGCACTTCCGTCATCTGCTATTGTAACAACACCAAATGTTCCTGTAATATTATCTGCGGTAGGAACAACTGTAGTTGAGTTGGTTATGTTGCTACTTACAACTGCATAGTTTCCATTATATAAACTATTATAACTTCCTGACACAGTTAATATTTTTCCAACAGCAGGAGCATACTTTAATTGAGGAACTGCAAATGTTACCAAGTAAGGTCCTGTGCCTGTTTTAGATGAAACCACTTGTGTAGTCACACTATCAAATATATTAAATGTACTGCCGGTCAATGACCAGTTATCTATGTAACTATTAGTTTTAATTCCTATATTGCTCTTCATTGGCACAAATGTTAACGGAATAATCTTAGCAGTTGATAAACCATTACTTGTAACTTGGTAAGTGTTGGTTGTATCTGCATAAGGAATAGTTTCACTTGGGCCAATATCTTGTACATAAGTTCCAGCTTTATGCACTACTGGAGTACCAGTTCCCAAAGTTCCTCTGCGTAATTGGCCAAGTTGATTGCCGGTGATAGTAAAGAATTCTATACGTTCTCCGTGAATTTCAATTACACCTGGACGGTTGAGAGCGATGTTTGGTTTGTCAAAATTGCCCGCATCCTTAACGTAGATAGAATTATCATAGTAATTCAAATCTTGCGCCAATTGTGTTTGCTTTTCCTTATTCAATCGTTTATAGATTGTTCTGTTTAACATATCTTTAAATTGCATGAAACTAAATCCAGAAGCAACTGGAGTGCCTGCAAAAATTATTGTTTCAACGATATCATTTAATTGTAATGGTAATGCTAGTGTAATACTTACAAGGTCAGGATTTAATTTAAAATCAACACTAGGTGTTAACAGGCTTCCATTTTTAATTACTAAAATATAATTTTCATCGAGTACTGTATTTTGTAAAATAATTGTTCCGCCTAAAATTCCGTTATACTTATAGAAAGCAGGAGTGCCTGCGGTCAATGTCAAGTTGTTAGAAGCTTTTGTTCTAGAACGTTCAATTTTTAAAATATCATGTTGATAAGCACTCAACACTTCCACATAGTCGGATGATTGATATGCCTGAGTAAATGTAATTGTATTTCCAGATAATACATAATCCGAACTTCCTACTAGACTAATAGCAAGACGTTTTCCTTTGTATGTATTATAAGTTGTTCTGTTGATAGAAATAGTTACGCCAGATACATCAACTGTATAGTCTTGATTCAATGTCAACAATGTGCCGTTAGCATATACTTGTAAAGCGCCAGCGTTGATACTGTATGGCTGAATATTAGTAGCATCTAATGTATATTGATAGTTGTTGCTTCCAACAGTAAAATAATTAGTATTTGGTCCTTTTAGGATAGTTTGATTTACACGGACAATCACATTAGTTTCTAATGGTAAACTAGATCCTACAGTATTTGCAAGATTAAATGAAGTTTTAACACCGTTGGTGGCTAATCTTTCTTGTTTAACAAGGCTATATGTTTGTTGTGTTCCTGCAATTATCAAATAATTTAATACAGAATTAAGTGTAGGGGCACTGGCAAATCTAAATGCAATTCTTCCAGAATTAATATAGGTGCTATCAGTTTGGAATATCTGAGGTGTTTGTGGAACACCATCTAGATAAACTAAAGTATTAACATTAGTAGACCATTCTGCATTAGTGATAAATTCAGTTGTAACTCCGTCACCAATATAATAATCTAAATCTAATATATTACTTCCATTGAATCCAAAAGATTCAATAGTAATTAAAGTGCCGGCTGCTGGTGTTGATACAAAAATAATTTGTTTGTTTCTATAATCAACATTATAATCTGTACCGTTAATTTTAATAACGTTATTAGATTTTACCACAATAGCTTGCTTGTTATTAATATACTGGCCAAACGAGAAGTTTGCATTAGACCCAGACGCAATATAGTTTGATACTTTAATAACTGCACTGCCACTTACTGAACGTTCATAAACTTTTACTGCCAGCGTGTCTACAACTTGTCCCGGTACAACTTCTTCTGGAGCTGGGCTAGTTGTTGGTGTTACAAATCCATCACCGTCTACTAATATATCGTCTGGATTTAAACCAGTTGCCGTAGTATAAGGTAAATCACCACCATCTAAGCGTGTGTCTATATTTGAAAGATCCGCAATGGATCCATCGCTTGTACTGTTTCTAAATGTAAGTATGTCACCAGCATTTAAAGAAATAGACTGTGGAATAATAACTGAACTAGATATTCCATCGGCAACATAAGTTGGCATCAAAGCATTCTTATTAGCAATACTTGTAGCTGTCATTGATCCAGAATCGGTGGTTACTGAAACTGCTGGGCCTCCAACAGATTTAGAAACTGTAAAATTGTGATTATCTATTACATTTAAAATATAATATGTAATACTTGTGCTAATGCCACCTACTGATGTACCGGTAAAGTTGATTGGATTTCCGTATACAAAATCAATAATTTCAAAAGATGTAATTACATTTGAATATACAGTTCCGTTGATTACACTACTTGCACTAGTGTTTATGATGTGGAATACTTTACCGTAGTTTGGATCATCTATTCTTACAGCATCTAGGTTAGACGATAATAAGATGGCTGCGCCGGCAGCAATTGGCTCATTTAACTGAATGGAAACATTAGTTATAAACAAGTAATCCGTTGAATTAGTTAATGTTCTAACAAACAATACTGTTGAACTGTTTGGAACGTCGGCATAAACTATAGAACTTAGTGTAACTTGTTTTAATACTGTGTTAATACTTGAAATTACTGTACCTGGAGTAATTGCGCCGGCTACACTTACTTGAACTGCATCTCCAACTTTTAATCCATCAACTGAGTCAAGAGTTAAGAGTTTTTGTCCTGCACCTAGTATTTGATTTACTATCATAGAAC
>Ga0208380_1000060_pt1 | contig 32260 bp, 52 predicted proteins | sample CryBogCBE27Jun07_FD_184570 | JGI IMG/M metagenome (GOLD analysis project Ga0208380, IMG submission 184570) | Freshwater microbial communities from Crystal Bog, Wisconsin, USA - CBE27Jun07 (SPAdes) | ecosystem: Environmental > Aquatic > Freshwater > Lake | place: Crystal Bog, Wisconsin, USA... | reverse complement strand
TCAATCCATTGAGTAATTAATTATCGTAAATATCGAAATCATCATCAAAATAATCATAAGATTCAAGTATTTCAATGATCTTGTCTAATTTTTCGGTTTCTAACTTATAAAGTTGTATTTGTAGGTCCTCGATTTCTTTTTTAGCCTGAAGATTAACCTCGTAATCGTGTTGTGCGTGTTCTCTATCTCTCTCACTTTGTCTGTTTTGGCTCATCATAATAATTGGCGCAGCATAAGCAGCTTGAGTAGAAAAAATTAAATTTAACAGTATAAATGGGTAACTATCCCAATGCTTAATAAATCCGACTACATTCAACCCCATCCAAATCAAAACAATAATAGTTTGCCAAATAATGAAGTTCCAAGACCCCATTCCGTTTGCTACTGCATCTGCTATCTTATCTCCGATTGAAGATTCTTCTTTGTGTTTTTTATGCCAATTCATATTCAAAGATATAAAAAAGGGGACATCGTAGAAACGAATCCCCTTAAACCATTTGTCTGTCTTATGAACAATACAAAGTTATATTAATATATCTATAAAAACAAAAACTCCCAAGCGTTTTAAACTTGGGAGAACCAACTACTATGAAAACAACATAGCAAAGATACTTTTTTATTTAGAGCCGTCTTGTAGCGGCAAATGTTTGGAATTATCGACTTTTCGATAACCCATTCGCCAAAGTAATTTAGTTAAAATAACGCTTTGCCTAATGGTTTCTTCCTCGCTATGCTCTGGGTTAAGCAAATGATGGCACTCGTGAATTAATATTTCCATTTCTTTGCGACCTTTTAAACGAGGATCAATATAGATAATACCATCACTTTCGGCTATGCCGTGTGCCTGTTCTCTGCCTAACTTTTTATATATAACTTTTATTTTCACGCTTTTAATAATGCTTCATCAGGTCTTTCATCCGTAACTATATTAATCTTTTGACCACCTCTTATTTTAGCCAATGCCTGTTTTATTTCTTTTTCTAAATCATAAACCACATTTAGGTTTTTAACCAATATTTCCTCTTGTTCTAATAAACTCATAGAATTAAATTTTTTAGGTAGTTTTATTTTCATATTAATATACTTTATCGTTTTGAATTTCCTCAAGTTTTTTGAGATACAAAATTGCATCTTGCAGCTCCTCTCGCAAATGTACCAACCATTGAGAAGTTGTCAAATCTTTTCGGTCTAAAGTTGTTCCGTAAGTTTCAATTCCTTTTTTTTCTCTTGCTTGTAAATCCTCGATTACTTCGGTTAATATTTTAGATTGTTTCATTGTAGGTTTTTATTGCTTTATAAATTAGATACAAAAACAAACCAAATAATAATAATTGAATAAAAGGTACAATATCCATTAAATTATTTGGATGTATTAACGATTGCCAAACGAATTTTAAATAGTTCATTATTTATCAGTTTTGCTATGAAATTTCCCGCAGGTCTGGCATTTATATTGAATCTTTACTAATCCCGAAGCCATAACCCTTTTATTATTTTTTACTATCTCATCGCTTCCACATTCAGGACAACTGCCTCTATCTTGCCCAAAAATAATTCCGTAATGAGTTTTAGCAGGGATATGATTGTTTAATTCTTTATGAACTTTTTCTAATAATACCACATCTTGAATGCAATAGTCAATCATTTCATTCATTGCTTTTTTATCGTTCTTTAACATTATGTCTTTCCAAAGGTCAAAATTGGTATGGTTCTTTTCTCCCAACCCTAAAAACTTACCTATATAGTCTAAACGATTGGAATTAAATCTAAACTTTGAACGAGCAATCTTTAAAGTATCAATTGTTGTGTATGTAGGAAACATATCTATTCTATGATAAAGGCATCTTGTTCTGATCCAAGCAAGGTCGAACTTATCGCCATTATGCCCTATAAGCTCATCGGCTTCATTGGCTACCTTAATAAATTCTTGTAATAATTTTTTATCGCATTGCTTACTATCCCATTGTAAATAATAAACATCTTTATCTTCTTCCCATTTATAGCAAATGCAAATAACGGCACGTTCCTTTATTATGTTTTCCGTTCCAATAGTTATCTTGTAGCCTGATTGCCAAAATAAACCTACGTTGGCAGAAACTTCTATATCGAAGTAGAGCCTTTTGCGTTTTGTTGTTATCATTATGTTGGTTGTTGTTTTTATACTGAATTTCTAACTAAATCCGATTCCGCTTCTCTTCTCAAAACTAAGCCATCAAGCCCTTTATGCTCCCAAAGCCGTTTAGATTTTTCTATTTCTTCAGCGATTCCTTCATAATCTTTTTTAGCAACCAAATCAACAATCGCCCTCATTTCCGTTCTTGAATCTCCGGCTAAACTTGTTCCTCTATTAAAAACCATAGAAACCAATGCACCTTGAGTGTCCTCGTTTAATTCTTCTAATTGAGGATATATTTTTTTAGTCATCGCAAAATATCTTGGCACATCATTCTTAACAAAAACGTCATAAGCCATATTAAAAGGTATTCTAATGTTCAAAATATCGCCTTTCAATAAATCCCTTGCTTTTTCTCCTTTTATTCCTACAACCGGCTTTAATAGCTTAAACGAATCAGCCGGTAAATTATTGCCCCAGTCTTTTGTAAACTGTGTTAAGGTTTCGTAACCACAATCATATCCAATCCCCAACGTGATACCCGAATCTCCGCCTGGCCACGAAGGTTTTTGTAGTACCTTATCATAATAGGCACGACCCCCGCATTCCTGTTGAATAATAAAATCTATTGACTTTTTACTAATCATTCTTCTTAGTTAGCTTGTCGATAAAAGTATCAGGACTGAATACTAAACCTATTCCGGCTCCAATCGCTACGATAGCACCGGTCCAATCTGCTTTGCCTGTTAAAACTGAAGCTAAACCGCCCCCGATTAATACAAGACCAATGCTTGTGGTTTTCCACGCTGAAATGTTTTTCATACTAAAATTTTTTAAAATATCCTACCGAAAATTGGTTGGTAGTTACCCCAAAGGTAAATAAGTCATTTTTAGCCGTTTTTATCCCTAAGCCAACACCTAACCCCACTTTATTGTCAAATCGCCTTAAATCGCCTAAAAAGCCTAAATAAAGGGCATTTTTATCCTTATGGTATATATCGTTTGTAATTCTTATTGTTCTCTCGTGAATATCAGCCAAAAAACGCCTATTTTGAATTCTATTTTCCGAAATAGTGTCAATAATGGTAAATTTTGAACTATCTATTGAAAATGTGTCGGTATAAACCTTTGTCGTCAAATAGTCTTTAACTATTGAAATCGTATCGTGTATCGTATATTTAAGGCTATCTACGGCTAAAACAATAAAAGGGATAGAATCTCCCTTAGTGTATTTTGTAAAAGTTTTCTCTTGGTAAACTGTATCGTAATGAGTTACGATTACGGGGTCAGTTTTTGAATAGCGTGAACTCCTCGCTATGAAAATAATTAAAATCGCCACTAACAATGTAATAACGACTTCTTTCATTATTTTATGTTCTTAATTGCTTTGTAATAATATCTAATAGCAAATAAACCCGAAACAATAGCGACCAAAGAAGCTATCAACGTAACAATAGGTTGAATATTAGTAATTGAAACTACTGCTCCCATAATACTTAGTATAGTTGATAAATCCGCTCGGTCGCTATGTGGTGCCATTATGCTTCAGTTTTTGCTTCTTCTTTAGGCTGAGCATCTGCAGCTACCTTTTGAAAGAATTGAATTAATTGCACTCCGTACAAAGTAGGAATTGCATTAATGATGTTTTGTAACTCTTGAAGTTGTTGCTCGTTTAAATTCATAATATAATTTTTTACAAATATAATATTAATTAGTTGGATTTACCCAAGGTAAAGGTAAAACCACAATTGGTGGGTTAATTATGTTTTCTATTTGTTGGTCTAATCCTAAGTCTATTGCCGGAACGTCTAAACCTTCATTTAACCAACCCTCAACCTGAGCTTGAGTTAAATTAGGATAAGCTGTAAAGTCAGTTGCACTTGGAGTTTCACAACCCATTGTGCCATAACTTGAAACTACTATTTCCCCTTGAGTTGCTAAACGAGTCCAGTGTACTACTATTACTACATCTAATAATTGACCTTCTTGTGGCTTTGTGTCCATTTGGTTAATTACCCATTGATAAGTTGTTGCCATTTTTTTATTTATTTATAAGTGAATTTATTTGTTGTTGTTGTGCTTCTATTTGTGCTTGTTGTTCTTGAATAGCAGCAGTTAAAAATGCTATTATACCTCTATCATAAATACCCCATCTATCATTTTCATTTTTTGGAGTATTTGCTGCTTCTTCCCCTAATGCTGAATTTACTTCTTGAGCATAAAAACCTAATTGTCTTAAATTAGTAGGCAATCCGCTTTCTTCTTTCCAATGGAAATATCTTGGTTTTAAATTCATTACTTTTTGTAAAGCATTATCAATAAAACCATCTTCAATTTTTAAATTCATATCAGATATGGTAGATAATGTGCCACCTGTTGCGGCTACTGTACCTGTACCTAAAGTTCCTATATTTACATAACCACTTGGGGAAATAATAAATCTATATGCCGAATTTGTATTATCATAAAAACTAATACCCGAATTATCAATACCTAAATTCCAATTCTGCCCTGATAATACACCTGTTCTTTTAAATGTTGCACCTACTCCGTCAAATAATTGACTACCTATTACTGATAATGTGGCACTTGGACTACTTGTCCCTATACCTACGTTCCCCCCACTTGTAATACGCATTCTTTCTCCCCAAGCTGAACCATTATATGTCCAAAAGTTTATAGGCTGTCCTGTTGATTCTGTTGCAGCGGCAATTATTCCACCACCATTTGTGTCATATCCTAAAATTATCCCTGGCTTATCGGAAACTACTGATGATTTTGCGGTAAATTTTGAAGTTCTATATCCTGTTGTTGAGCCAAATTGTCCTGCTTGTCCTTCTACGTGTAATAATAAATCAGGACTACTTGTTCCTATACCTACATTACCTGATGCTTTTATTATCATCTTAATATCAGTAGTATCCCAAGTTGTTAATGTACCACCAGCTGATACTGCTGCAGCACTATGAAAATTTATATCACCTGTTTGAATTAATCTTACTGCATTTGGATTATAAGATGCACTTATTCCTATCCAATTCGTACCATTGTAATAAGCATTATTTGCATAAGAACCTTGAACACCTACTACGTTTTGTATATTTAATATTCCTAAATTAACCCCTAGACTACCACTACCATAAGAAGGTGCAGCAGTTGTTCCTAATGTCAATGCTCCTGTAAATCTTCCTGTACCTGTAACATCTAAGTTATATGTAGAGTTAGTATTGCCTATTGAGATATATCCACTTGTTCCCTCGTAGATTGAAGTATTACCTATTGTTCCACTTGCAGTCCATTTAGAGATATAGTTTGTTGTTCCTGTTCCGGTTACAGGATTAGTTAAAGCGTTTTGCTTTCCGTTAAAAGTATTCCAATCCGTATAACTTAAATATCCATTAGTTGATGTATTTGCTTGAGAAATACTAATCGCTCCTGTAATACTATTAAAATTAATAGGAGAAACGCCATTCAAGGAATTGGCAATAGCTGAACCACTATTCCAAGAACTTGAGTTATCAGTAATATAAGTTATACTTCCCGCAGTAGATTTTACTAATCCTGTTCCACTTAAAGCTGCTTGTTTATTGTTAAATGTAGTCCAATCGGTGCTTGTTAAATATCCATTAGACGCATTTGTTGCTTGAGTAATTGAAATTACTCCTGCACTATAAGAAATAGGAGCAGTTCCACTTAAAGTTGGAATATTAGAAGTTAAAGCTATCGTGCCTGAAGCATTAGGGAATGTGTATGTCCTATCAGCAGTATTCCCACTTGTTACTAATGTTGAATTATAAGTATTGCTTGAAATAACCAAATCTACTGAACCAACTGAAGATAATTTTACACCATCAGACTCAGGAGTTGCAGCCGTTAAAGCATTCAATAATTTTAAATAAGCTCCACCACCCGAACCACTTGTTACAAATGCTTTTGCGCTTACTAAATAACTTGAACCCATATAAAGTGAACCCGTAGCACCCGAATAAGGAACGTAAGAGCTTAAATTAGAAGTTAAAGCTAAAGTACCTGTTGCACTTGGTAAAGTATAAGTATATGTTCCATTCCCTAACGTTCCTCCAAAAATAGCGTTGCCGGTAATTCTTGCCGTTCCTGTTACATCTAAAGAATATAAAGGAGAAGATTGATTAATACCTAAACGATTTGTCGTTGGATCAAAATATAAATTAGAACTTCCACCTATTGAATTTGTAGCGTTAAACCAAGCTACTTGATATGTTGCACCTGAACCATAAATAACCCCACTTAATTGGCTTGTTAATGCCAAAGTACCTGAAGCATCAGGCATTGTGTAAGTTCGAGTTATATTATTAGTTAACCCACTATTATCAAATTGGAATGCCTTATAAACACCACTTGAAATTCCTGCTTGAAATCTAAATATGTTTGTACTGCTTGTTGAGATACTTGATTGCCCTGGACCACCAACCGAAGTTGAAGTGTTTTGAGTAAACAATAAAGACCCACCATTACCACTTCCATCAGTTCCAATTAAAATGCCACTCGCAGAATTTGTAATAAAGGTAGCTGCGTAAACTGAATTGCTAAAATTAGCTACACCGGTTACATCTAAAGCGTATGTAGTATTAGTATTATTAATTGAAATCTTTCCGGCAACACCCTCGTAAATACCCGAATTACTAATCGTAGTTGAACCCGTAAACTTAGAAATATAATTAGTAGAACCACTTCCCCCTATAGGCACATAACCTAAAGCGTTTTGCTTATTATTAAAAGTATTCCAATCAGTCGAAGAAAGATAACCCGATTGAGAAGTACCGGCTTGTAAAATACTTAAAGTTCTATCAGCAGTTAAATCTCCCCCACCCTGTAAAGGAGTTGTAGTTGAAATTAATCTACTTGAAGCTGCTGCGCCTAAATTTGTTAATGCACCTGCCGCAGTTGTTGCTCCTGTTCCACCCTGAGAAATTTGTATCGTTCCAACAATACTTGCAGCCGTTGAATAAGCATTAGATTGATTAATATAAATAGAACCATTAGGACTATTTGAATAAGAAACCACACCAACACGAACCGCATATCCCGTTGGAGGAACTGTACTCATTAATTGACCCGCAGAATAAGGACTTAAATATAAAACTGTTCCAACTGTGTATGAACCTGTGCTTATGTTACTTACTAATCCTGAAAGTACAATATAACCCGCCGATGATGTTGGAATATCTTGATTTGCTACCCCAATTACGTTAGCAGTTGTTAAAGTATCTGCTTTTGCCAAAGCCACTAATGGATAAGTAAACCCGCTATTAGTTGAAGTAATATAAACAGGCGCACCTTTAACAATTGTTGATCCTGTGTTATTGTAAACTTTTAATTGAACCTCTTGCCCAATGTGCAAAGTGTTATTTGTTACATCATTGTAATATGCTAAAGCCTTTTGAGTTGAATCGTACCATACTTCCCCTTCAGAATAAGAAGGTGCTGAAGATGGGTTAAATTGCTCATCAGTTAAAGTTAATTTATGTGTTCCTAAATCTACATCGTTTGTAGCGCCCGAATAAGGCACATATCCCGTTAAACTTGGGAATGTAGTCAACCCACCGGCTCCGTTAATATATTGAGAAGTCGTTCCTAAAGCTGAAACTGCTAATGTTCCCGAATTGGTAACAGGAGAACCACTAACCGAAAAAGCAGAAGGCATTGTTAAACCTACTGAAGTAACTGTTCCACTTGAACCACTTGCTCTATCCCAATTTGTGCCGTCATAAATAACTTGGTCCGAATTGTAAAAAGTTATTGGACCTGCTCCAAAGTCGTGTGATGTTCCACCGGTAGCCGCACCCGTTACTAAATAAACATCTCCGGCATTCCCCGTTCCATTTACTAAATAAGGAGTATTTGTAGCTACGTTCCACATACCCTTATATTCCATTACTGAATTAGGTAATTGTGAAACTAAAATTTTTCCGTTAGAATCTAATTGAGGAATACCATTTGCTCCATTAATTGGTAAACTATTAAGAACACCCGTTGAGCCAGTTATTACTCCATCTAAATTTCTAACTTTTGCTCCTCCTGTTATTTGTATTTGTTGACTCATCTTTAATATTTTATTGGAATAAACCTCTTATAAATTCATCGCTTTCTAACGCTCTTGGGAATGTTAATACTCCTGTAGTTTGATTAAATCCTACTTGCTCTCCTGTTGCTCCACTTGAAACAATATCTCTCACATCAACGCCACCTCTTGAAACATAAAGACAAGTTTTGCCTATCATATCCGTATAAGTAATTGTTGTTTCGCCACCCGCCGCAGTATATTGTTTATCGTAAACAACTCCACCGGCTACAATTACTGTTCCTGAAGGAGTAACTGTTGTTCCTGAAGTACCATAAGCTCCCGTTCCTTGTAGTGAGCAAGAATAAGTTGCAGTATCTTTATAAGGTCCGTTTATTTGTAGGTTTGTAAGATTACAATTACCTGAAATAATAACTAAACCATCTACTCCGTTATCAATAACAAACTTTACTTGAATCGTTGTTCTATTTTGTTGTTGTTGCAAAAGGAATAAATAACCATAATTACTTAATGTAATTAAACCATCACAACTAATGGTCCAAGATGCTATATCTATTTTATATTCTTTATACCAAGCCGATGTTTGACTTGTTACTTCTTTTTGTCCTACTTGTACGTTAAAAGTGCAATTTGTAGAACAAGCAAAAGGAATATCATTACCGGAAATTTGGTCGTGATAGTATAACATTATATTTTTCCCTGAAACTTTATTAATCATATCGCAAATTTAACTTAATTAAAGGTATTGTAAGTAAATGTATGTCCAAAGGTCGCAGATATTGGAGTATTTGATATTTGCAATAATGTAACCTTAGTTTCATCGTTAGGATAACTTATTGTAGAATTACCTAACATATATGAATTTGCGCTAACATTTATTTGAGCAGGGTCGGTATCATCAGCCTTAAATAATTTAGAAGCGTTTAAATATCCATTAGCCGTATTCCAAGAACTTAAACTTGCATCAATATTTACTATGTTTTTACCAAATATGTTCATATATTTTTGATACAACAAAGAAAGCATTGAATCATAATAAGTTGCAGTTCCGTATTCGTACCAACTATCCATATAAGCACCCGAAGCATTTAAAAATACCCCTAATTCTGGAGCAGTTCCCGTTTCAGGTACGGCATAACCATAAGGAATGTCAGTTGTTTTTACATAAGAGGTAGTATTAACTAAATAACCAAAATAATTAACTTCTCTTGCAAATGGAGTAATTGATATTTTAAAATTGCTAATTTGTATAAATGTTCCGGTTCCTGCTTCTAAAGAAAGTTTAAAAAATAATTGTCCGGCAATTGGAGTAGGCGCAGTTTTAAAACTATAAGTATTTACATCATTGCCACTTGAACCATTATAAGGAGGAACAGTCATAAAAGAACCAACACTATTTAAAATCCAAGCCGTACCATTCCAATTGTATTGACTTGTTCCATCTGTTATGTATAAATAAACCAATGATCTTGGACTTGAACCTAAACTTTGACCTTGAAATATCCAAGAAACATCTATTGCGTTGTTCCCATTAATGTATGGACCTCTTGCTGGTTGTCCTGAACTTGCTATACCAATTTCAATAAATGCAGTTCCGGTAGAACTTTTTATAAGTCTATATTGAGCAGAATCATAAGAAGCATTATCAATGATTGTAACGCTACTTCCTGTTCCTGTAGCGCCAACATCCCAATTTGCAACCATATTACCCGTATAAGGTCTAAAATTGCCATTAGGAGCATAATTATCGGCAGTTTGAATAGAAATATTTTGTTGTAACATATTATAGCCTTTTCTTAAAATTTTCATTTGAGAATTGTCTATAAAATATAGTCCACTTGTATTACCGGTATAACCTTGAATTGTACTCAAAGTATTTATTGTGCCACTTGATACAACTGTTCCGGCATAATCATATTGCGTAAAATAAGCTCCTGTATTTGCAAATTCATTTATCGCTACAATCCACCATTTGCCACCTGCTTGAAATACCCTACAACCAAAAGACTTAATAATATTGCTCAAAACTTGTAAGCAATCCAAATAAACATAATTATTAACAAATGTTCTATTAGCTAAATAAGTTTGAGAAAAAGGTTCGCTATAAGGATGCGTTCCTCTATCATCCATTCCTGTATTAAAATAAGAACAAACTATATTTAAGTTTGGATTAGTAGGGAAAGCTATTGAGTTTAAACTCAAATTAATATAATATAAAAGTGAATTTAATTCGTTAATGTTTGTTGAAGCCGAAATAGGAAGTAAAATATCCTTTAAAATACCTAACCCATCAACGGCGTTAAAACTTAATTGCCTTCTGCCGGTTGAGTAGTTAATTTGTACACTATCACTCAAAACCCAACCTTGCCACTCTAAATCTGTATCAATGTAAAGTTTTGCGTGGTATTTCCTATCATTTAAAGTGACCAAATTTGGCATATCTACCAAATCATCAGTAATATCTATTACTACGTTTAATTGACTTGCGTAAATAGGCTCAAATGGATCATCTGAAGTTGGAATATAATTCAAGTCTAAATGAACTCCTTGATAATTAATAACGCTTCCTGTATAACCATCTTCAGCCAAATATAAATAAGCAGTTTTACCGCTTTTTGTTGCGAATGTTGATTGATATTTATTTGCGTATGACATTATGCTCCTCTTCTTAAGTCTAATGAATAATTACTTCTTTGCAAAGCTAAAACTAAATCATTGCCTCGCAAAGTAAATTGTCCTCCTGCCATTTGGCTTCCACCACTCATTGAACCTGCGCTAAATGAATTAGAAACTACATTACCCAATTTAGATAAAGGCATTACTGCTTCAGGACCGGCTTCGCCAAATACCCCAAGCGTAGGTTTAGAAACAACCCCACCTTCAGCAAATTTAGGAATGCCTAATAATTGGCTAAACATATCTCCAAAACTTGCACCACCACCGGCAGTTCCACCGCTTACTAAATCTAAAATTGTAGTAAATAAAGCAGCTTGTAAAGCAGCCGCAGCTATTTGTTCAGCAAGTTTACTAAACATTTGACCGATTGCATCTCCGATATTTTCTCCTTTTTGCATTGCATCCCAAAGACCCATTATATCTTTAGTCAATGTTTTAGATAAAAGGTTTGAAAAATCTTTATAGTCTTGATATTCCTTTTTAATAGCAGCATCGTTTTTATTTACTGATTCAGTAAATTCATTCATCCAAGCTGGTATTTTAGGAGCATTTGTTGCTATATCTTCAAAAGGAGTATTTTGTTTTTTCTCTTGCTTTTGTTGTTGTTCAAATAAATAATCGTTAAAATTGTTTACTCCAACATCAGCCTTTTGTATTGATAAATTCTTTTTAGCAAATTCTTCTCTTTGCTTATAAAGTCTATATTCTTCATTTGCCCATTTGGCAGTTAATTCAATCTCTCTTTCAATTTTGGCAATCTCATCAGCTAAATCAAAATTTCTTTCTTTGCCACCTTTTTTATCAGGAGTTGAGAATGTAGTTACTGCTTCTACTAATTTTTTATTAGCAGCTTCAGCCGGAGCAATTAAATCGTTTATCTTTTTAATTTGGTCACTTGCCTTTGCTAAAATTAAAGCGTTTTGTTCAGCAACTGTTGTTATTGATGGAGCTGCACCTGTACCGGCAGAACCTATTATATCTTTTTTAGGCTTTGCTAATTCTTTATCTCTTTCATCTTCTAATTGCTTTCTACGAGCATATAAAGCAGTTAATTTTGTTTCGTAGTTCTTTTGATTGTTAATATCAAAATCTTGTGCAACCGCTCTATTTACAACATACATTAAAAGTTGCTTATTATTAGCTTCTTTTGATTGTATATCTAATTTATCCAATTCTCCACTTGCAGCAAATAAGGACTTTAAACTATTTAACGCAGCTTCACGAACTTTTATATCTTTTGTTGGGTCAGTAACAACACCTGCCAAAGCTCCACCTGAAGCCAATTTAGTTTGAGAACCACCGGCAATTTCATAAACTTTTTTGCTTATGTCATTTATAGACTTTATAAAATCAGCATTAGCATCAGTAGCTTTTTTTACATTCTTTTCGTATGCTTCAAATAAACCAATGGCAGCAGACATAGCCAATACAATACCTGCCGGTCCTGTAAATGCACCGGCTAAACCCATTACTGCATTTTTAAACCCACCTTCTTGAACGGCTAATCTTGTAAGGCTATTGCCGAACATTGTTAATCCATTCAATCCTTGTGTTAAACCACCCGAAGCGAACTCACGGGTAATTCTATCCATTTGACCAACCGCCCTAAAATTTTGAAAAGATTGTTGAGTAACTGTATCTACTTGTAGTCCATATTCGTATAAACCTTGCTTGGCAGTATCCATAGCTCCATTAAATCTCTTAATGGATTCAGTATCAAAATTATTTTTTAGCTTTTTTTCAAAGTAATCTAAATCATTTAAGAGCTTAATAATATCTGCTCTTGCATCTGCGCTATCGAACTGAAACTTGACCCCTAAGTATGAATTAAATTCTGCCATAATTATTTTAATTTATTCCGTATAGTGCCAAAGTTCGTGATAATTCTTCATTTGATAGCATAACCTCATCCGGTTCATCAATATCATCTAATTGAGGTATATGCCAAAAGGATTTCATAGATTTTGGGTGCTTATCTCCTGAGTTACTTAAATAAATAATATAGGCGAGGTTTCTTGTCCTCGCCCATTCATTAAGCTCCTTACGCTCTGTTCCCAAAACGATAATACTATAATCTTTCCAAGTCATTTCCCAAAATTCACTTGGCTTAATTCCACATTCAGCAGCCTTTACTAAAATGTCATCCCAAGTTAGTGTTTTGAGGCTTTTTTTTTCTCGGTATCTTTTACATCAGTTACATCAACATTAATTGTAGATAAAATATATTTAAAATATTCTACCACTTGCCCTTCGCTAACATAAATAGACCCGATTTCATCAATCCATTCGCAAACATCGATTTCGTTATAAACTATTTCTTCTTTATTAGTTAAACAAGCTGCCTTATATCCAATAAAAAATAATTTTACAATCTTATCAATGTCTTTTTGGGTATCTGCTAACGCTTCAAAATACTTTTCTAAGGTTAAATTGTAGGTTTGGCAAAACTCACGCATTGCCCAAGTACCCCATTTTAAATGGATTGTGTTGTTTTTCAGTTTTAATTCGTACATAGTTGGTTAGTTGTTATGTAGTTTTTGTTTGTGTTAATGGAGGATTTACTACTTCAAAAGTTGCAGTAAACTTAACGTCTTCTTTATCAGGAGCAGTTAAATCCCAAGCTGAAATAAATACTAAATCAGTTGCAGTTCCACCATAAACTACGTTACCACTTGCAGGAGCAGAAGGACCCATTTTGATTGCAAATTTAGTCTTAGCAACGTGCAAAGAATAAAGTAAATCGTAAGAATCTTTACTTGGAGTTCCTGTTTGGTCGATTGCAAAACCTTCAGCCTTAATTGATTGCTTAAAGTTTGGTCCTGGCTCGTAGTCATCTCCACATTTAGAAGATGCATCGATTACGTTGTTAGATGATGTGATTGCATTTGAAGTTAAACAAGCTACTACGCTATATGTGCCACTATTTGTAGCATCTGCGAATAATAAGTAACTTCTTGCTGATACTTTACTTTCTGACATTTTATTGAGTTTGTGTTATTGTTAAATTATATGTTAATAAGGTTCTAAAAACATTGTCTAATGGATTTAAGGCTTGTATATTTCTGATACCGGCTACACTTAAACTTGAGGCATTCCACCCTGTTGGAAGTGTAATATGAGTATCGGAATTTATAGCAGCTAAAATTTGATTAGATATAGCTTCCGAATCTTTAAAGCCAAAGTTAGCATTTTTTGTGACAATGTCTATCGTGAACACCAAAGTATTGGTATATCCGTTTTTGCCTTGAACTTGACTTGAAGTTCTGCCGGTTAAAATTAAATATTCATTACCTGCCGTATCGGGAGCAATGCCATCATAAACTCCTAAGCCTGTTGCAGAAACTAAATTGGTATAAAACCATTTTTTTATATCGACATTAGGATTATACATTGTTTATTAATGTTTTTATTTTAGCTATTAATTGTTCTTTTTGCATCTCAAAGTTAGGAATTAAATATGGTTGAGCATTCATTCCGGCTACTGATTTACTTCCCTTAAATTGCATTGCATACTCATCCCAACCCGAAGGAATAGATACTTTTGCTCCTGTTCCGAACTCTACATAAGGGGCGTATTCAACCTGAGTCGATACTTCCCACCCTTTGCCGTTTACATCTTCAAAAGGTTCGGTATGTATTGAACCTCTTAAAATACCCATATCCACAGGGCAATCTATTTTAGCGCCGGTTTCGGTATTTAATGCAGCTTCTTTTACTGCATTATTTAAACCATTTTCAACCTTTTCGCTATATGCTCTTAAGTCGCCAATAAGTTTATCAATCCCAAAAACTTGTATTCCGTTAGCCATAAAAATTGATTTCTAAGAATCTATGAGCATTATCTACATCGTTAATAGATTGGATTGTGTACATTTTACCTTCAACAAATACTTGATATTCTTCGTTGATTGCTATTCCATAACGAATATACATTTTAGCATCTTGGTAATATGTTTTCTCATCTTCCAATAAAGTTCTTATGCTTCTTGCCGGTCTAAAATCGCACCAAACCTCGCCTACATTTTGGAAAACAGTTTGATACCCACCTTCCCCATCAGGGAAAGATGATGCTTGATATAAAACCGCTCTACGAGTCATCGTAGATGAGTTTACGCTTTTATTCTTTTTTTGACCTATCTGCATTTTATAAAATTGGACTTGTTCTTGTATATCTTTGACACGCTCTCCAAGCCTTTTGACAAACGCCTGTTTGGTCGTATCTTTCTACGTCTGCTCCTCTATTCTCGTAATCGAAATCTATTTGGTCAAGAATAGCCACTTTTAAGTCTTTTGGGACACTATCAAACCCGCTTGAATATAAAGCATACATCATAGTATAAGTTGGCTGATAAAGGCTTGGATATTGACCTCCTAAAAGTCTATAATTAGCCGCAACTATTTCGGTATTATCTTGATTATATAAAACAAATGTAGTTGGGTCCATTGGTCCCCAAGGCAAAGAAATATCTCCCGCCGGATTATCAAACCAAACTTGAACAATTTTTTTAATAATACATAAACCCGTGGCTTTTTCTATTGCTTGTCTTGCTTGAGTTATTAAATCAGTTATTAAATCGTTATCGGCATCAGTTGAAACACGACAATAATTTTTAGCTTCTGCAAGTGTTACCGGCTCAACAACTGTTCCTTGATCTATTAATTTATAATCTCTAACGTAATTATAGAAAGACATATTCTTTTTTTACAAATTTACAATAATAATAATAAAAAACCCCCACCGATTAAAGTGAGGGTAATTTATTTATCTAACCTTTAAATATTAAGGATTTAAAGTAGCATAGATTGCAGAGTTAGGTAACATTAAGTTGATTGCCTCATAGCACTCAATTCTCGCAGTTACTAAGTTCTTTTGGAAGTTATCACTATCCTCATAAGCGAACTCAATTGCAATTCCTTCTACTTCGATTCTCTCGATGTAGTCAGCATCAATTACTAATGCTTTGTTATCAGTAACCCAAGTTGCAGAAACAACAGGAACACCCCAAATAGTGATGTCGCCACCTGTTCCAACTTGTACGCTACCTGAACCAACGTAGTAACCGCTATTGATTGTGTCAATCAAAATACGAGCTTGTTGAGCAGGAGATACTAAGATGAAAGATGGGTTAAAGTTTGCAGCCTTTTGGTTAGCGATTAATTGTACTAATTGCTTTAAATCAACTGTTTCAGTCATTGTAGTAACACCTGTTGCAGCAGCAGAAACTGTACCAAAGAAAGAAGCGTTTTCAGCTTTGAAGAAATCTCTCTGTAATAATCTTGGTAAAGTTTGACTTAAGAAAGGTAATGAACGCATCATTTGCTTAGAGAAACGAGAGAAACCTGCGATATAAGAGTTTACCATCTTAGTTTCAGTCAAATTGTAATCGTTAGAACCTTTAGCAGCACCTTCAGTTTGAATAGCGATGTTATTAGTTTCTCCTGTGTTTTCTTTGAAGAAAGTATAAAGACCTGTTGCAGAACGTACAGTAGGCACTAAATCACGGAAGTTAACTAATTGAGCAGGTTGTAAGGCTTGTCTTGGAGAGTAAGTCATTACAGGGTCGCCGGTTACGTTACCTGCGATTGTCATTGTCTTAGCTTCAGGCATTTCCAAACGGAACTTACCACCTTTTTTCAAAGTTTGTTCAGCTTCTTCCATACGACCTTCCATTTTCTCTTCTACTAATTGAGAAAGAGATTTTGCTTCAGTTGAAGCAGCTTTCTTTTGAGCAGCAGTTGCAGCATCAAATTGCTTTTGCATTTCGTCTTTTACGACTTTGATTTCGCTTTTTACAGCGTCAATGTTAGCAGTAACGTCAGCTTTTAAGCCTTTTACGTTCTCAGCCATTTCATTGATTAATTCTAAATTTTCCATTTTTACTTTTTAAATAGATTATTAAATTGTTTAATTGCTTTGAGAACTTCCGCATCCTCACTAACTACCGGCTCAACTGCGGTTGCGGGTTGAGTGTTGTTTGTTAGAATATCTTGTATTCTCTTTATTTCTAACTCTAATGATTTGAATGTAGCATCGGTATATTTACCATTGCTAATTGCTTTCAAAAGAGCATCTAAACGCAAAGATAATGATTCCTCGCTTTTAAATCCTAAAGTTGGAGTTTCAGGATTTGCACCCCAAAGAACTGCCGAACCTTCGTAAAGTTTTAATTCGCTAATCGTTCTAATTCCGTTTTTAGCTTCGTTAGATTTGATTGTAGAAAATCCAATTGAGTGCTGATTGATTAAACCCGCATCATAAAGTTTAATAATATCTTCTCCGGCGTGAGTAGGAACGATTTGAGTAACTGCTACTAACTTATCGCCATCTACATAAAGTTCACTTGGCTTTCCGATAACGTGGTGCATATCTGCTTTGTGGTCAATCAAAGAAAAAATCATATTCTTTGCCTTTGGTCCACGCTCTTGGATTGTTTTAGTGAATGCTTCAGGTACGATAATATCGCCGTCTAAATCAACATTGTTCATTCTTGACCATACTGCCTTTACTGTTCTTGTTTTAGGAGATACGTCAAGTATTGAATCGTTAATATCTTTTAATTGAATTTTGCTCATAGAACAAAGTTATTATTTTTATTGTAATGCTTGAATGATATGCGTATAAATATCGTTATTGTGTGAATCGGTTAATAATCTCCATATCTGCCCAACATCGCCTTGAGGCGGTTCATCTTGATAAGTTATATAATCTCCGTTGTTATCTTTTACAACTTTATATCCGATTGTGCAACGACAATTACAAGTATTAGCAGCCGAAGCCGTAGGGTCGCAAGGATGTAGCATTAATTCAGTACCATCAACTCCAAAAACTTCAAATCTATCATCCATAGGCACCTCAACTCCGTTCATATTTAAATGATCCGTTTTATCCGGCGGTATTCTTCTTGTTCTTGCATCTAAAGTTGAAATCCATATCTTATTTGTTTTTAATCCTGTACTAACTGCGCCAATCATTGAACCTACATTGGCAGCTCTGCCGGTTTCAGTTCTTGCTATTAATTCGGCACGATAGTTGGTTATTCCTGATTGCTTTAATTCTTTAATCGTTTGTTGCAATGGTTTCCCTTCTAAAATACCTTTCTTTAAAAATCTTTGGATTTGTTCTTTTGTTGTATTCGTTATTTCTTCGACTAATTGACTTAATCCTTTAAGGTCCAAGTAACGAGTGATAACATTTTGCCATAAATCAGTAAGCCAACCCTTTTGTTCTATTACTAAAATGCCATTCTTGGTCTTTTTTAGGCTTTTGTAGGACATTTCAGCCGTTTTAGTACCCATTGATATATGAAGCGAGTAAAGTGTCTTTTTTAAGCCTTTACTTGAGATTGCGTTTAAATCTTGGGTACGACAAAACTCATCCACCTGTTTTTGCAATTCTTTTTTGAATTGAGGTGAATAAGTTTTTAATCCTTGAGCATACAATTTCTTGTATTGGGAGTTCATTATTTATTTAATGAAAGTAAATAGATTGTTTCTGCGAACAATTGAGCAATCTCATCTACTTGATTTTGAATCCAAGTTTCTTGGTAAATATCTTTTCTATCCTCTTGTATTTCTGCATAACACGCTTGGAAGTAAGCAATAACTTGTTCAGGACTTTCATAGTTCATTGGCGGAGCAACTACATAATCAGTAGGTCTGCCATAGATTCCTGAAGTGCTTTCTACTAAGCCATCAATTAATTCTAAAACTTCATCGTAAAAATTATTTAACGCTTTGTGAACTGCATAAGAAGTTGTTTGATGATGCCATACAATTGATTGCTCAAATGCTGATTTTAAATAACTTACAAAATCTGCAAAGTTATCTTGAGGAGTGCCTTCGTTTGGTTCGTTTGTTGGCTCTACTTGCTCGATAGGCTCATTCATTTCAATATTATCAAAAGCCTTTTCAGCAGTTAAATTTTTAAATTCTGCTTCTAATTGGCTTATTTGCTTTTCTAAATCTTTCATTTATTTATTATTTAAAAGTTCTTCTAAATTTTTTGGTGCTTGTATTGGAGTGAACTCATCCGTAGGAGTTAAATTATTTGGTACGTACAACTTTTCAAGTTCTGCTTGGTCTACATAATCAGGGATTTCAATACCCATTTGCTCATACTTTTGTTTTGGAGTAAGCCACCAAGCATTTGCCAACCAAGAAACTTGGTCGTTCTTATTAGCATCTAATTCTCTATAAACTGATAAGTCAAAATCTATGTAAACATTCTCTCCTTTGTAACCCCAATCAGTGTGTATTTTACGATTAAAGTTATCTCTTAATGAAATTAATAAAGGAATAGCACAACGAGTTGTTAATGCTTTTTCTCCTTCCATTTGATTGTTGTAAGTCTTATTAGTAGAATCGTTTAAAAGTTGAGCCGGTACTCCGTAAATATTACATAAAGCCACCATATCCCATTTCTCACTTTCAATAATTCCTAATTCAACAGGACTTAACCCTATTTCTTTCCAATCTACTTTATAACCTGAAACTGCTATTTGATTAAAGTTTTGGCTTCCGGCTTTTTCGCTAACTGATTTCTTTAAAGCTGCCGCTTGGTCGCCTCCGCTTATTGGATCAAATCTGTCATCGTTCATAAACAATACTCCCGCAGGTCCACCATTTTGGAATGCAGAAACAGCAGCAGTTTTAGCTTCGTTTGAACGTGTTAAAGTTCGTGAAGCTGCCTTTAATGGAGATTGTCCGTAAAGCTGATTTCCGGTAATGTTCCATTGTGGATTGAAGTATTTGTCGTGAAGGATTTCTTTTGTATCAAAACTCCATAATTTACCATAGTATAATTGATATCCCACCCTTGTTGGAGGGAATACCTCAACATCTGCTTTAATTGCCATAAATTGGCTTGGGAGTGCGTAGAGTTGAAATGGCTTGTCTTTGTTTGCTCCGGCTTCAATAAGTTTTCCATAAATAAAAGAATTTCCTGTGATTAATTTAAACGCACACCATTGTTCAACTAAATCGGACCAAGTATCTTCTTCGTTAGGGAACTGTAATAATTCATTTAAGCGAGTATCGCCTTCGTATATTTCAAACGCTTTTTTATGTAAGTCTTTTATCTCTTTCCAATTCTCAATCTTGTCAGGACTTGCCATTAAAGCCTTATATCTTTTTGCAGCTATGGGGTCTATTTCTTTATAAACGTGAAATGGAGCAATTTTTGCTTTTTCACTAATTAATCTTACAATAGAGTAAACAATATCATTGCCAACATATCCATCATTAACGTAGCTTTGAGCATCAGCTCCTTGCCAAGTAACGATTCCCCTTTCAATGCTTACCATTGAACCTAATGGTCCACGAGAAGGTAAAACTGATTGTAAAGGTTTGGATGCCGGTGATTTTGCTTTTAATAGAAAATCAAATAATCCCATATATGTACATTTAAGTTCAAAGTTAGTTATTTTACACTAATAAACCGATACTACAAATTTTGGAGTATATTCAAAAATCATTCTCATTGCCAAACAATCCGAAAAATCGGGAGAACGACCAATTGCAGCTTTTACTTTATCCTTTGATATTACTCCTTTGCTTCCATCATTATCGACTGCTTTTTGTTTGACTTGTTCAAGTTCCTCTATTATCTTTTGTTTTTGACTTCCATCAGAATTGATATATAATTTGCTATCATTTATTAATTCAGCTAATTTAAAATAGCATTGGCTTTTTAGATTGTCATAGTTTTCTTTTGCCCTTGTAATAGGATTATCTAATGCCCTGGAGTTATTTACAAATCCTTTGCACCTAAGTATATCACAAACTCCACCACCGACTCCGTCCTCATCGACTACTATATTTGATGTAGGCACTTGAAACTCTTGTTGGAACTTCTTTATTATTTCTGCAACTTCAACAACCGACTTGCCTTGGTATTGATGTAATTTAACACGCATTCCGCTCCAAATGCCAATAACAGTGGAATCGCTACCAAAACGAGCAACGTCACAACTAATGTAAGATGTACCATTAGGTAAATAATCGCTCCTAAAAGCGTCAAGTATTTTTTCATAGTCAATTAATTGAGCAGGATCATTTGAATATTCCCAATTTCCCATTAATAATCTTTCTTGGCTTACCTTGTCTAATGTTAAAAGGTTTTCCTTATAGTGCTTAGATATAAACGGGTTGTCATCTATTAACGAAGCAATAAAGCGTTTATTGTGTGCTATGCTTCCATCTTGTTGTGGTTTATAGAACTCTGAATAGGTCCAATTCTTTGCCGGATTACAAGTATAAAGTATCTTAGGAACTAAATCATTTTGGTCCAACTGAAATCTTATCCTTGACTTAATAATGTTTCTTGCCTTGTCATCTACCTGATTGGCTTCATCTATAAACGCATCGGTAATCTCTAATGAACCTAATTCATCAAAGTTTGGGTCACTTGGATATGAATATAAATCTTTTAATAGAATTGTTGAGCCGTTAAAGAACTCTATTTGGCTCATTTGTCCGTTAAACTTATAATGTTTACCCGACTCTAATCCTTGCATTTTTGCCACTTGAAAAAATGAAACTAAAGTAGTTTCTTTAAGTGTTTTGAGGACCGCACGACCTATTAAGCCACGAGTATTAGGGTATTTTAAGCGTTGTTTAAGCTGCCAATAACAACCCAAAGCCGTTTTGCCACCACCGGCACCACCACCGAATAATATTTCGTTTGTTGTTTTATCCTCGAGTAAATCGAGAGCGATGGTTTGTTTTATGGATAGTTCCATTAAAAAAATATAAATTCAAATATTTTATATATAAATGTATCAAGAACAAAATCTTCATTAAAATTGCCATTTATAAACCATATAAAAATTGAAATAATTAATCTAATTTGGATTTCAAATATCATTGGTATTCCTAAAGGCAATATTAATAGAATAAATAATAATCTTTTTAAAAATGAATTCATAATATTAAATAGATGGGTTATTTCCAACGTATGTTTTTTTCTCTTCCCAATTAATTGTCATTCCTCCACTAATTTCAACTTCAGTTGATTGTTTTACTCTACCTTCTAATCTATCAAGTAATTCCTGATATGCTCTAATATCTCCTTTCATAGCCTTTGCTATAATCTTCATATCCAACTGCTCGGCAATCGTAAATTCTTCCATTTCGCCTGTTACTGGGTTTTTAGTTGTAGTAACTAATTCTAATAATTTTAATAATCTCGTCTTTGAATTTAGAACACCTTTGCCTCTTCCCTTTGGGTTTCTCACTTCTCCTTTTTGTGCCGGTATTAAATTTTGTTCGTTTGCCATATCTAATTATTCTCTAATTATTTACAAAGTTAGCTTTTAAACCATTGTAACCAAATTTGATATACTATTTGTGCAGTCATAATTGGCGGAACTGACATTCCTATAAGATATTTAGGTCTTAATGTTTTAAAATTATAGTCTAAAGGATAAGTTCCAATTTTACAAAAATCACTATTAGATAATGAATTAGGTTTATTATAATGAAATATAGGACTAGAATCAGTTGCAATAATAGTATTACAAACAATATCAGGAGAAATTTTAAAACTACCAAAATAAGTTCCTTTAGGGTGAACTTTGCTAAGAGGGAATCCAGGAGGACAAATTTGCCATAATTTTAAAGCTTCCCCTGTTATAGGCTTACCAGTTGAACCATCTTCTATTTCTTTATATAATACTGGTTTTTCATTAAAATCTAACCTTAAAGGCTTAAAGTTTAATTCTTTTTTATGCCCTATAAAAAATACCCTTTCCCTTCTTTGTGGTACACCCATTGAAGCTCCATTCAAAAGGAATATTTGTACTTTATAACCTGCTTCTTCCATAGTTTGCACAATCTTCTTAGAATAAGCTTTAGCATTACCTAAAATAATACCTTTTACATTTTCTAATAAAAATACTTTAGGTTGTAGCTTTATAATTGTATTACAATATTCAAATACAAGGTCATCTAGTGTTTGAACTGCTTGACCTTCTCTAAATTGCTTTTCTTTACCCCAAGCCTTTTCTCTACTTCCTGCCATTGAAAATGTAGAACAAGGTGGACTTCCATCTAATAAATCAAGATTATACAATTCTTTTGGTAAATCAGTAAGTTTATTAAATTCCCTAATATCCTGGTTATATAAGTATTTAGGATTATGATTTGTTTTATAAATATCTGCTACTTGTGGGTCAATTTCTACTCCTCCTAAATGGGTATATCCGGCTAACTTATAACCCATTGTAGAACCACCTCCACAAATAAAAGTACCAAATACTTTTAATCCATTAGATTCTATTCCTTTTGCAGGATAACCATCAGCTAAATTCCATTTATATGGAAATCTATGGTCATTAAATTCATATTTAATCATTACCTAATAATTTCCAAATAGCTTGCTCTGGAGTAGATGCAAGTTTAGACAATGTGTCTTTTACAATATAATATTCTTCTTCAGTATATTTTAATGTTATAGTCATTGAATCACTTACATCATCAAGACTTAACTCTTTATTTTGATCTGCAAATCCGGCTATATCAAAGTTTGGTATATCTAAACCCCATTCAGTTAATTCTTCTACGTTCCAATTATTAGCTAAATCATCCCAATCCCACTCGCCAAATCCTACGTTATCTTTAATAATAAATTCATTCTTTTGTTGCTCACTTAAAGTTGCTACTTTTACCGGCACATCCGTTAATCCGGCTTCAATACAAGCCTTTAATCGCATATTTCCGCCTAATACTACATTGTTTTCATCTATAACAATAGGTCTTAATTCAAGCATTTGTGGAAAGTCCTGAATTGATTTAACAAGTTGTTTAAACTTGCTATCCTTAATAATTCTTGGATTGTTTGGATTGGGTTTAATTTGTGTTATTTTCATAGGTTAATTTTATCTGCCCTGACCTCTATATTTTTTAGGTTTAGGACTATGTTTATTATATGATTTTTTAGCGTTGCCTTCTTTCTTTTTGCCGAAGCTAACCTTGCCATTACTGCTTAATTTTGCCATAATATTCTTTTATATAATCAGCCACAAAGTTAAAGGCTTCTTCTTTAGTTTCCCCATATACAAAGTGATTTATTTCCTCAATTACAAAAGTGTAGCCAAAATATCCGTTTACTGGCTTTACTTCTTTTATTGTGTCGTATATGTTATTTATATTTTTCAATTATTTCTTCCAATTCGCTTCTTGACCATTTCTTTGTTACTCTTGCATTTGCCTCAAGCCATTCAACCATATCTAAGCCAATTTTGTCGATTAGGTTTCTTCTATATCCTATTAAATGAAATTGGTCAAAGCCGTTACAACCTTTGCATTCTCCGTGTACGTTGTATTCATTAAACCTTAAAGCTGACCCATTCTTTACAGGAACATAATGCCCTGCATCCATAACTTCGTGTCCTTTTACTTGACCACAACTAATGCAAGTAAAAAATCCTTCTTCGTTATCTCGGTATCTAATATATCGGTTAAATATATGTTGAGCCTTTGCCGTTAATTTAGGGAGCGTTAATGTTGCCATATTACAAAATTAGGGATTAGCTCGTACACGAACAATTAAAAGCTGGGTTAAGGTTTTCTAAATCTTGTCCCTTAAATAAATTGTTTTCTGCCATCATTAGCAAATGCTTGTATGTTGTATCTTGAAAGTAAGTATGCCCCCCCCCCTTAACTTTGCTTAATTCCTCATCTTCAATCCATTCTTTAGCAAGTTCAGGATAAGACCTAAGAATATTTATTATCGCATTTTTACCTTTTAAAAAGCATAAAGTACAATTACCTAAAATTGCAGGAATTTCTAAAGTATAAGGTTTATTCTTCCAATATTCATTTACATAGGCTTTATCTATTCCGGCTTCAAATAAAGGAAATTTTGGATGTATGTATGCTTGTCTTTGCTCATATCCTTTTACTCTTCTTTCTTCATCTGCCCTAAATCCTACTAACCATTCATAGTTTTGTTTGCCATAATTTGCCCTTAACCACCTTTTAGCAGTTTTTATTTTTAATTCAATAGTACAGGAACGCTTAACTCTATTTGGAATATGCTTCCATTTATTATGCTCTAACATTCCTCTAAATCCACCATCATATTGAATACGAATTATAGGTATATTTTCAAATGCTTCAAAATCATTTATAAACTTATATGTCTTGGGGTGTTCTCTGCCGGTATCAGCAAATATAACTAAGTCGCCTGTTCTATAATTTAATATAGTCATTAAGGCACTTGTTTTGCCCCCACTAAAATTTATTACTCTTATCATAATTTTATTTTAATACTCGAAAACACACTTTGCGACCATTTACCTCAAATCGTTTCTTTTGTAAAGGATTTAAACCCATTCTTATTGAATATTCCGGCACTCCTGTTACTCTAACTGCATAAGCTATTGACCTAAATTCCGTTGCTTCTTTTGTTTCTATGTCTATCATTTTTATTGCTCTTGCGTTCTCTAACCCACGAATTTCCGATGCCATATTATATCAACTTTATTAATAATTTATTATTATTTCTTTTTAAATGCCAAGAAGCTTTTGAATGCAAAATATTTTTTGCTTTAGCAATATCAGTTATTGAATCATAAAATATACCTATTTGTAAATCTAAAACCATTTTAGAACAAGCCAATTTTTGAGATTTTTTACTTTCTTCACTTCTTTTTTTAACTAAGCCATTTTTATGTGCGTGTAAACAATTTTCACTTCCAGTTACCCATTCAAGATTTTCAACACTATTATCAATCTTTATCCCATTTATATGGTTTACTTGTGGCTTATTTTCAGGATTTGGTATAAAATTTAAAGCAATTAATCTATGTATTGCTATTGATTTAGGATTATAATTATAAGTTAATTTAACCATTAAATATCCCTTATAATTTTTAAAAGGCTTTAAAAACTTGTTATGTCTTTTGCTAAATATTCTACCATCATTATAAATATCATAATGAGGATAATCTTTTATTTGTTTCACTTCTCCACCTTTCATAAATTTTCTATTTCTTTTTTAACTTCTTCCCAATAAGAATTTGATTCAAAATATTTTATTCCTATATGTGGTATAGAAGTTTTATCATAAAAATTATTTGATATTATCTCATTTACTGCTATTAATGCACATTCTTTATAATAAGGATTATAATCTACAACATAATCATCATTTAATGGTCTTTCCATTTTATCAATTAATTCCTGTGCTTTTTCTTTTGGTGTCATAATTGGCTTTTAATTATTCTTTTGATTAATTCTTTAAACAGTTCCCAAAATATTATAATAACTATTATTTCCATAAACTTTTGCTAAATGATATTGTATAAATAACTACTAATAAGCATATACATAAAGGAATGCTAATAAATATAAATTTTAAATAGTCTAATATTTTTCTCATTGGTTATTAGTTTTGGTTTTTATTTTTAATATAAAATAGTATTGAATATTTAAATATTATTTTACCTCTGTAACCATATCTCCTTGAAAAAAGAGCATCTTCAGCTTTAATAATATCAAAGTAAAACAGTTTATTATTTATACAAAATATTGGTTTATACAATTCTTCTAAAGCTTTTATTTTAACTTTTCGCATTGGTTTACCCTCTTTATATACTAATTGCTTCATAGGTTATTTGTTTTGGTTATGAAATAGGTTAATATTAAACTCCACCCAGAACTTATTCTTTGGCATAGCACCCATTCCTCGCCTATGAAAAGAACAATATGAAGTGTGTCCAGTTAAATTCATTACCATTATACTTGATTTAATAGTAATCGGTCGGCATTTGTTCCAAGGATAATATTGTTTTTTCATGTGTTATATCGCTTTTAATTTAGCATTTGCCTCTTTCTTTGTATCAAAAAACAAAGGCTTGTTATCTTCCATAGCATTAAACCACTCTCCATTGTGCAATACTTGGATGCCATATACAATTGACTTTTTCTTTTCATTGTACGATTGTGTAATTTTCTTTTTCATAGGTTATTTGTTTTGGTTTATATTTCTTGGGTCTAATTGACCTTCTGTTCCAAAAAAGTCCATTTGAAATTGTTCATCTAACATATTGTTTAAATACTCACACCACAAGTTTTTTTCTACTTTATCTGCCTCTTTAAAAGTATTTTTTATGCTATCTAACACTTTTTCAAAATTTTTAGCTGTTACTTTCTTTGCCATAGGTTATTTGTTTTTATAATATACTCTTGACTCTAATCCTATCTTTTGTGCCAATCTATAAACCTGTCTTTCGCTTAAATTTACTTTCTTGCAAATATGTTTTACGCTTGGATAGTTTTTTTTATCGCTCCATATTTCTGAGATAGCATTTGAGTAAATATTGTTAAGGTTTAAATCTTCCCCGTTATATTCTATATTAGGGTATTTTTTGCAAATGTGTTGATATAATTTCTCGCTCATAGTTTTAAAAATGCCCCCACCTTGAAAACACGAACACCCCTGTTTTTGTTAATTAATGATTTGTGAGGGCAATGTTTTATTTTGTTTTTAAATAGTTAGCCATTGCGTTTCTATTAGCTTCTTTGTCTATATCCTGGCTTGTTCGGTTGCTTTCGCCCATTGCTTTGAATTGTGCGTGTGCTTCTTCTTTGCCGTTTATATAAGCCTGATGCCTTTCTTCCCTGTATTTTTCTAACATCTCAAAAAATGTAGGCATATCCATTCGGTCAAAAACTTTCCCGTATCTAAACTTAGGAAACCCATCTAAAAACAAAAGAATATCTTGTATAGCTAATTGATCGCTTTCAGCTTCTTCAATTAAGGCAAAAGAAAGTTGAGCTATTTGTTCAGGGTTCATTCCAACCCTTAAATTAAAATTAGATAAAGCCTTAGTTATTGCAATACTTAAAACTCCTGCAATCTTATCTATTCCATAAATTTTAGCTAAAGCTGGTAATCTTTCATTAACAGGAACTAATTCAATAACTTTTAAATGCAATGGTTCGCCTTTTTCTTTATATCTGCACATCTCATTATAAACATCTCCTTTACTACCTTTCACGACTAAGTTTAGCAACTGCTTGGAGAGACTCCCATTCGGTAACTTTTGGAGATTGTTTTGAGTAGTTTGTATTTGCATTTGGTTTATAGTTTAAATCAATAAATTTTCCGTTTGTCATATCTTTTGCCATCCAATTTTTTGCGGTGGCAATCCAATCTTTCTTTTTTTCGCCTTTAGAGTCGGACCAATTTTTAATAACTTCAAAATAATAATCGAAATTAGCGTGTTCGTATTGAGTACCCAAAAATTTAGACTTAAATATTTTAATATCATTAAAAACTTCACTAAAAAGCGTGAGTGAACTTCCTTTACTAACCTTTAGTTTAGTTTCCTTTTCTTTACTTTCTTTTACTTTACTTTCCTTTCCTTGCATTGCATCGGCATTGCATTTGCTATGCATTTGCATTGCATTTGCATCATCATTAACTTTATCCCATCTTTTATTAGCTGCTATTCTTGCTCTTTGTGTCTTTTCTATGTAAGGTTGCAAATAGTATAACTGTTTAATACTGAAAAAGTTGTCTTGCTCATCTAAAGTAAAAAGGTCATAGTTGCAAATAACTGCTTTAACTTTTGGTTCACTTGTTCCCATTTCATCAGCCAATAAATCAATATCGCTTAATGGATATTTAAAATCTAATTGCTCCCTAAGAATTTCTAATAATTGAAAGTAAATAGCATATCCTTCTAAGCCTAATTCTTTTTGTACTCTTTTAAGTTTCCTATCGTGCCTGGCATTAGCAAAGTGCGGAAAATAAAATGCATCTTTTTTCATAATAAAAAAGGGCTTCAGACTAAACAGGTAATGCGACTACCTGCCAATCCTCTGCCCTAATAAGTTTTTGTTGATATGTCGCATATATCAAGGCAAAAATAAACTAAATAATCGAATAACTTGCAAAAGTTTTTCCGTTTTTAGTTACATATTTAGTTGCAATATTTAACCCTTCATTTCTTAAATCGGCTATTCTCGCTGATAATCTAAAGCAACCGAATTTAGTCAAAGCCAGTAACGGATCAATTGTTTTGCCTTTACTTAAATGCGCCTGGATTTGTTGTTTTTGAGTTTTCATAGTTGTTTTTTTTAGAATGGTAAATCCTTGTCTTCGTGTTCTTGTTGGTTTACATATTCCTGCTTAGATTCTGCTTTAGGCACAAAATTATTAGGAAAAATGTTATAATCAGGATGTTTTTCTTCCTTTTTATAAGGATTTTGCCACATAGAATACCTTTGCCCATTAATAGTAAATTCAATTACTTCGCCCTTTGAGGTAGCTTTTTTCCAAGCTCCAAATTTAATTTTGTTTTCCATTTTTTATTTGTTTAAAGTGATAGTATAAGATTGTTTGTAAGATTTTAAAGGGATTGCACCTCTTTCAAATTTTTTCCCTTTTTCTTCGATTTCTTTTTGTTCTGCTTTTAATAAATCAATTTGATCCTGTAATTCTGCCCATCTTTCGGAGTAAGCAGCATAATCATAGGTTTGACTGTCTTTAAGCGTTAAATTAGCCCCTAAATGGTCATACTTGCCCTTTGGGCATTTGTCTAAGAAGTCGATTATATACTCCTCGCTTTTTGCTCTTAATTGTTTTGCAAAAGCTTCGACAACTGCAACCTTTACGGCTACATCTTCCGGCTTAATAGTGCCATCGTTTAATTCGTTGGCTACATTTTGCGCAAGAGCATCAATATCGCTTTTTGTTGGGGCGATTTCCCAAATTGCTAAATGGTTCATAGTTTATGGTTTTATGTATAAATTAATAGTGATTACTTCGTTCTTTGCCTGGAGGCAATTTGTGTTTGCATTCCATTCAAAAATATAACCCAAAGAAGTACATTTATCGTAAAGTTCTTTGGTATAATATCCAATTACGGAAGCTGATTCCTCAAAAATAGATATTGAGAAAAAGTTATTTAATCCTAATTCGGATTCTCCAATCATTTGATAAGTGTTATAAATGCTCATTAGTTTAAGTGGTTTTTCTTGGTTGTGAATAATGCAGTAATTGCAGGGTTAATTAAATCTTTGTTTAAAGCGTGTAATTGTGATAACTCGTTAAGGTTTTCACAGGAGTCAATCGCCAATGTTAAATCGGTAATGCTCTTGTGTTTTTTAACAAATGCCGGTAATTTAGTTTCTTTAAAATGTGGCTTTTCTTTCTCTCCGGCTGCATCAGTATCTTTATCGCTTACTATTCCTAATATGCCTGATAAAGCATATCTTCTAAAGTAAGTAATGCCGGACCCGATTGCCTGGAAGTCATTCATACCTTTTAAACTCGTTGCAGGAATGTCGCAATAGCTTTCTAAATACTGACCACTTTTAGTGTGAAATAAAATCGTTCTTAATCCTGAACCCTCAAGCATTTGGGTAAATCCCAATGAATGTTTTTTTAGTAAAGGATTAATCACTTCTAAGATTTGAGGTAAGTCGGCATAAGTGTACCCATAGCCGGTTGTACCTTTGTGAATCACAGGACATTCTTGCTGAAAGTCTGCTAAGGCTTTAAAAATGTTGATAAAGCCGTTGTTGTCATTTTCGTTCATAATGTTACGTTTGGTTTAAATAATAATTAAAATTAAAGGTAATTTGTGAATAAATCAAATAATTTGAGATAATTTTTTTATCTCTTCCTGGTAATCGTTATCGTATTTAAGTGAAAGAACTTCCTCAATAGTTTGGATTGCGTGTATTATGCTTGTATGATCCCTGTGAAACATTCTGCCAATCTCTTTTAAAGTCAATCCTGTTCTTTTTCTTAAAAGATACATAGAAACAAATCTGCCTTTAACATAGCTTCTCAAACGGCATTTGCCTTTAATTTGAGCCGGAGTTAATCCGTAAAAGTCGCATACATCATTTATTATTTGATTTGCGTGTTTTTGCTCGTTGTATAACAGTTTGTTCATTGTTCGACTTGGTGCGGTCCAATAGCTCATTTTGTAGTTGTTTTATTTTGGTTCTTAATAATTCGTTTTCTAATTCTAATATGTGAAGTTCTCTAATTAGTGAACTTTTGTTGTCAATGTAGCTCATAAAAAAATATTTATTGGTAAATGAAATGTGTCGGTAATTTCGTAAAGCTCCAATATTAACTTATGATAGCTTTTTAATATTCTTTTTTGCACTTCGTTCATTCGAGCAATCTTTATTAGAATATCTTCTTCCTTTTGGAACAATCTAATAGGCTCATCATTTACTCCTCTGCGCCATAATGATAAATCTTTTTCGTGATAGGTTTGCCTGGTTTGAGCTGATTTTAATAACTCTAATAAACAAGCTGCTCTTTTGTGTAGTTTTAATTGTTTCCCTTGATAGTTTAGCTTTTCCATAATTATAAAGTGTTTTTTAATAAGTCTATTTTAGATAATAATAATTCTAATCTTTCTTTTTTCTCAATGTGATATTCAGCTAAAAATGGTCTATCACAATAATCTTTTTTAGAAAAAAATTCAATAGATTCATCATTATTTTTTAAATAACTTTTTAGAACAATTTGTAAGTCTAATTTTTCAATAATGCTTAATTCTAAATTCATAAAATTTGATTTTAAAGGTTATCGGCTAAGCAGCCAATTAAAAATGAAATGGTAATAATGATGATTGCAACAGTTACGGAAACTGAATCATCTTGCTTTTGTCTTTCGTAGTTGTTCATAATTTTTGGTTTTTGGTTATTATTTAATTCCAAGACAAAAATAAACCCTTTTAAGTTATCCACCAAACTTTTTAACAAATATTTTCCCCAATTTAACAAAATTTTATAAAATAGGTCGTTTATCGCTCAATAAAAGGCTATTTATCGCTCAAAAAAGCGGTTTTTTAATTGATAAATTAGCAATATATGTCTAAAAGTGCATTTTTTGATATTCATTTTTGGAAAAATTCATGCAAATTGGAATTATAATTATAATATCTTGTCGTACTAAAATTATATTCTTTTACGTATAATGTGTCATAAAATGACCAAATTATATGCTTTTAGATACATTTAAGGGACATTATTGTAACAAATAATAGTATAAATATGTTACAAAGTAAAGGCAAAACTTGACAAAAGTTTACATAAAGTAAGGGTATTGCTTTACAAATTGTCCTGTTTTTTATATAAAAAAGTAGACAAATTATGTCACAATTTTATATAAATATGTGACAAATTAAGTAGTAATACTGCGATAATTAAGGAAATTATAAACTGTTCACCTATATAGTTTGTTCACTGCCGGTGAACGTTCACGTTTTCGTGAACAATATTATAAGTGAACATTGAGTAAAATAACTCAATCCATTGAGTAATTAATTATCGTAAATATCGAAATCATCATCAAAATAATCATAAGATTCAAGTATTTCAATGATCTTGTCTAATTTTTCGGTTTCTAACTTATAAAGTTGTATTTGTAGGTC